>Ga0224511_10000451_pt1 | contig 19466 bp, 10 predicted proteins | sample SF_May12_sed_USG_2_FD_169988 | JGI IMG/M metagenome (GOLD analysis project Ga0224511, IMG submission 169988) | Sediment microbial communities from San Francisco Bay, California, United States - SF_May12_sed_USGS_8_1 | ecosystem: Environmental > Aquatic > Marine > Sediment | place: USA...
CAGGTGGGGGGGGGGGCGCCGGATGTGCCCCCCCCCCCCGATCCGCTAGTGGTCTTGGTACGGTCACTGACTTTTAGAACAAACTGCTTAAATAATTGTTTAAGATGTGCGGTTAAGTGGTGTTATTGTACAACCTGGTATAGTGTGGTAGTTTTAACTGGATACTTGTCACTTGTACATGTATTTAGTCGTAGAAATAAATATGTCATGACCATGATCAAACATCATCCGTAATGATATCTAACATAGTCCGATTTTGCATAGGACAGAAAGCTTGAAATGGCGTATTTTAAATTAGCCAAACATCATTTATCATTCAGGGTAAAGATGTTTGAAGACCCATCCAAGAGAATGTATTGCCTCTTGTAATATGTTTGTTTTAACCAAGCTTGTATTCGTTGAGGATGCATTCGTTGTAAAGGCATGTGCCTTTTACGGACAACCTCAATTTGAATGTGCTATATAATGCGCGGATTTGTACTATTCAAATATTGTTATCCAACTGTAAAAGTGTTGGTGTATTACTAGTTTATGACAGGGTATCGCGAATGTAATCGCTTTACTTGACTTTTATAAGCATTTTTTTGTTTATTTGCATTGGTAAAATGAACAAATTAAGCGAGTTTAAAGGTTTTTCCCGTGAAATTAAAATATATATATATAACGTTTGACCAAACTAACTAATAATAACAAGATAAACTTTAGATTACTTTATGTGTAAATTCTGGCAAAAGATTGTAGACATAGAAGATATGTGCATTCCGTTTTTCTCAAAGTCTGTTTACATGCATATAGTCTGTGCGTCGAAATTAATGCAAGGTCTCGTACTTCCTCATTTGTACTTTGCAGTTCTTTGAACACTTACATGTATCATTATAATCATAGATCTATTAATGCATGTACAAAAATATGACCACACTAAATGTTAGTCGATGTAACATCTCCACGTCTCCATTGCTTTTTGAATAACAAACGTATCGCTCTGTCAACTGAATAAACAACGAAAATAAATCATAACTTATAAAGTACCTGTGATCGACATTAACATAATGCTTATAGTTGCCATCCTCCCCATGACTGATCCGTCCCCTGCACCAGGCGCAGCTTCCTCGGTTATAACTTATCCACCGTGCAGAAGGTTCATACAGGTCCTCTATCGTGCACACGTCACAGTACAATCACAGACACTGCAATGACGCCTTGTTACATACTATACAACTATCCCATGATTAATGACCATGGAGATTCAACTATGAACCATTGAGGAAGATGTAGTATTAAGTGGATAAACGTAAACGTAACACTACAGCCACTACCGCGCGAAAGATAATGAGCCCGTGAAAGTCCTCCACCAACCACCGAGTTATGTAGCTTGTCAACATGCACTACTTGCATGTGAACCGATGCAAGGCAGAGACTGGTGAAATTGTGTTATAATGTGTTCGTTCAGTATAATATATAATTTGCATAATGTGGTTGTTTTTCATTTAATTTCAAAGTAAACCGATTTACACTAGCCCCTGTGTTTTAAAGAATTTTAAAACTTTGAAAGGGGCGCAGTGCAATAAATTATTTTTTTTTAATTTTCTAATTTACAACTGACGAGTAGCATTTGCTTCTGTTTAAATATAGAAACATTTCCAAATAACCATGACTTTATTAACTCTTAATTAGGGTGCTGTGTGCGAGATGTGAGCTAAAATCACTGTGTTTCGAATGAAAATTAAACGTTTTCATTCTTACAATATAAAAACTCAAGAAGAAAAATGTTGGGTCCTGAACCGGGATTGCACCCTTGCAAGCCCTCGACAAAAAAGCCGCAAGCACAACGAATGGGAGTGTTAATTAAATAAACAAACACTGCTCCACTGCTCACTGCTAACTTCACCAACCCATAAAGTAGATAAATTATAAAATAGCTCTGCAACGCGGATCGCTTCAATATGGTATGTCTTGATCTTCATATTCTTATAATAAATCACTACATTTACAGCATGTGAAGTAGACGAAATGTAATTGCATTGCAATCGGAATGACAACAGTGCATAACAAGTAATGTTTTGGACCAAAAGTCTAAAAACCCAACAAAAATAAAAAACATAACAATCCGTTTCAGATCTTGGAATCGAACCCAGATGTTTTACAGTGTCCCGGTTCGCTGAAGGGAGCAGTCAGAATGCCATAGCGGTGTGACGCGGATATACATATAACAGATAAAGGGAAAACACATAATTTGGCGTAAACGGCTATACTTGGCATTTGTGGGCGAACAACAAATAATAGTTTTATAGTTCTAATTGCAGTTTATATATACATGTATCTTAGAATGAATTATAAATCTCAAACTTCTAAAGAGATAGGAACTTTAGGTACTCTGGGGAGTTCAACAGGGCTAGCTTAGTTTTAAGACCCAAGCTTGTTCGGTCAAAACACCAACAGCATGTTTCATATTTAAACCCATTTAAACGAAACTCCTAGATATTTTAATTTATCTCTTGGTGTAAAATTTAAAAACGATATAGATAAAACAATCCAACAATATTTTAAGAAAAATCTAGAATATTAGATGCAGCTAAACAAAAAAGAAACTTGCTTTATTCGTTGTGCACTTTTAAGAAGGGCTATAACTCTGTCCTTTTCAAATAATTCTTAAATCGGTTCCCTTTCTTTATGCAACGTTATCATATATCCATTATAACTCGACCATTTAAGAATTTGAACTGAGTGATTCCTTCTCTGCAGTTTAAATAAAGTTATCAACTTCAAAAGAGCTTTTAAAACACGTTGATGACAATTGTACTTACACAGTTTGCACGAAATTAATGATCAATATTATAATCTGAAATGAAATTAAGATCTGACACTAAAAATATGCGAATAATAATAATAATAATAATAATAACAAAAACAACAACAACAACAACAACAACAACAACAACAAACAAACAACAACACTTTAGACCAAAGTTTATTTACAACTCGGCAATGCAGCGCATGGTCACAAAGGAAGCCAGATAAGTCAGTACCCAACAAATTCCACTAGCGGATCCGGGGGGCGCACCCGGCACCCCCAACGGCCGCGGACCTATGTTTTTTTCTGTCCCAAACGCTAAATTTCCTCACTTTTTCCCTCGCATTGCTCGCGATTTATTTGAAACCAAATTTTAATGTGAATACGGCCAACATGCTAGTAATACAACAACTTATACCATTACCGTCAACACTTTCAACTGTCAACGATATTCACCCCCCCCCCCCCCACCTCATTTCGGCCCAGGATAACTAGGCACCCATCAAATTCGGCACCAAAGCCCCTGGACAATTACACATTACAATACAATCCGCATGATAGTGCACTTATAATAATTTACGTTCGCTAACATATTCACTGAAAAAGTCTGAACGTTTAAGAGAAATTAAGACTCAGATATTTTTTAATTTAGAAAATTTGATTTAATGTATGTTTTCTTTCAACTTTACTTTTTTCTTACTATTCTGTGTTATTTTATTCAGTCGTATTTGCTACACAGTATCTAGCGTAGATAAAAATTACTATAAGGCTTTATATTTAACATTTATAAATGGTTTAGAAATTATATAGACTGGTATTTTGGGCACATTATATTCAGGAAGGTAATGCACAAATGCGCAAAATATTATTTAATGTGCGTTTAGTGATATACCGGTAGACTAAAATGATTTAAAACAATATTTTTGAGAGTTTTTTCTCTTTGCCCATAGGAGACGGCGACAATTTATGTTTTTAAAGATGATTCCAATAAAGTGCAACTGTTGAGCTGCAATTACAGAATAATATCCTGAAAGACGATTTGCGAGCTTACCCTTCAATATAATATAAATTGAATGTCGACTGACGATTTATGATGTATGATTATCGTGCTAACTTAATAACTGGTGTACCTTTCTCCCTCACTCTTTAAAGGGATCTCGAGTATATTTACTCCCTAGTAAAAATAAAATTCGCTGCTTCAATGTGGTTAAAAATAAGATGTAAACAATTCTGGTAAAAAATACAGGCATATTTGCATCTTTAAACATGTTAATGTGTAGTATTAAGTATAAAGTAAAACATGGTTTAAGGATCTTTATAACAGTCAAACATAATTTTATTTTATATTGTTATTTAAAAACTTATAGTACTTAACACGTTAAGTGAATAAGTAAAAATGTTCATGAATGTACTAACTCTTGGTGTAAAAACTTGTTGTCTTATAAATATCTAGAATTTCTTTTAAGATGATAATACTTAAAACTTGTTGTTTTTGTAGTTAGTTTAAAATAATGTTTGTATATCCACAAGACCTTTATGTGTAGTATGAGTAAAGATAATACGCTGGCATAAACAGTTTTTAAGCTCTATCACTCATATTTTTTAACTCTCATTATCATTAACTGAATGTTCATAAAAATGCCCAGGTGTGCAAGAATACACGTAGAATCTACACGTTGACGAGTTTTTCGTGAACATTTTTTCAGCTTAAGCATTAATATGATTAAAGTTACGCAAGAAACAAACTTTTGCTAGCGAGGACAAGGGTAAATCAAATAGTTCCCACACCAACCACAGTGGGCATAAACATAAAATAATAATTCCATGCAACATAAGCTTATCTGGTTTAAACATATTGCAACTTCCTTTTTGAAACCACATACCCACAGTCTATATTATTTGACCTGCAATTTGCTGGAAAACAATCATTACCATAGGTCAAGTCTTGAAAGTGATATGTGGCTTGTCTTATAAAAAATGTTAATGATGTATCAGAAGCTATCAGCATTTTCTCAAGTTTGTTTAATGCTTACTAAAGTTTTAAATAAATAACAATGTAACACATAACATAGTTTACGACAAAAAAATATAATAAAACTGTACCATATCATATTTGTTTTTTCTCTTCATTTTATATTATCAGACATTAGTTGGTAAATATGAAATAATATCATCAACAATTATATTCTGAATCTATATTGTACAAAAAAGAATTCCTGAAAATTTAAGGTAAAACAGAACATGTTTAGCCAGTGCTGTTCTAATGGAATTCTAATTGAATTTCCAAATTAAATTTAAGGATACAAAAATAAGCTTACACAGATACCATGTTTGCATAACATTATTTCAAACTGACAATACATGGAGTTATTCCATAAAAGATACTTTTAAAGAATATAGTTTACTAGTTCATCGCATATTAATATTTATATAATATTATACCATGCATATGAAGACAGTATTTAGTTTTTTGGTACATGTTATTCAATGAAAGCAAATTTAGTGCATGGTATTCTATAAACTCATTAAAATATATCGATACGTCATTTAGGTCATTCTGTCTGTCTGAAATTGAAAAAATACGATCGTGTTCTCAAAATGAATTCACCTGTTATCTTGTATATACACTCAAGATAACTTCTGTTCGCAAACAATATGTGTCCTTAACTGATTGGTTGATTTTTAAGTTTTAAAATTGGTTTCCCAAAACCGTCTGGACACCGATTCAAAAACAAACTATCAATAATGGTTAAAGTATTGCCAATACAGCCTTATTAAATGAGGTCCGTGAATAATAGGCCTCCCGTATAAATAAAAGAGAAAACGTGCACCAAAGTCAATATGGGCCTGATAGCTCTGAGTATAAATGATCTCGGACCGCGGGCTGCGGGCTCAGATCAGAATTAGCCAGGCTAGATATGCAAGCCTGGTTGTCTGGTTTGTAATGGAAACGAGGTGGGTATTCTTCCCTGTGAATCTGCATATTCCAGTCTTGGATAAAGGATATATTTCAGTGTGATATCAGGTAAATTGTTACTTTAACTAGCAAAAGACAATTGGCATGCAAGCAATATTTAATGCTACTAATAATTGTGCAAATAGTTTCCTTCTTTATTTTATAGTAAAATCACAGTTTGACACCAAAAATATATTTAACAGTTTTATAAATCCATGTGATGTACATTAAAATATGTTACTTACATTTAAATATACCACCTATGTTGTATACGCACTGACCCAGCCGGACCCCATTGTCCTATAGCACAGCATATATTAGTTGTCTGTAATCTATGTTGTTTCTGTGTGATAAATTTGAAAATATTTTAAAACAGAGAATACAATTTATGTTAAACCAATCCATACCTATTTGCTGAGCTAGATGTGCTTTCCATACAAACCCCTGTCAATCTTTTACCATAAGTCTGATTAAGTACAATAAACTTGAGAGTAGCCTGAAAGGCAAGTCTCATCTAGTGGCATATTTGTTCTTAATAGGTGCGTTCAAGCTGAATTGTGTACCCTTAACCTTATAAAAAAAAAGATAAGCCATGGAAACGACATATATTTCGACATATTTATACATATGTTTCAGGTGCAGCTAGCAAATAAATGTCAGAACCATTTACAACATACACGTCCTTAGTCCTAGATGATTTTCTCGATGGACTTGGCTTCTCAGAAACAGACATTGTAGAAAGGCAGAATTTTATGGAAAAACTATCAGTTGTTACTACTCTGTTTGCACGCTCCATACGGAAGAGACGTGACATTGACAGAATATATGTTGGCAGTCAGCGCGAAGGTATAGGTCTTGATCACATAAGTGACATTGATGTGATTCAAGTTTATAAGTCTGTTTCCTGTGTTGAAGATGTGGCTGATATTGAAGAGTCGACGCTTTGCTTTCATTTAGATGGGAAACACACAGCTGCTGGACATTTCTTTCTTCGTCTTCTAAATGAAGACACCAAACTCCAAGTATTTCAAGCATTTAGACATGCATTTAAAGAAAACAATGGAAAACTGTACATCTCATCAGAATTATTTATGAGTAAAAATGATGACGTGTTTGCAGCAGGCAAAGGATTGACCAGTACAAACACATGTTACATGGACAGAAAAGGGCCTTCCATACCGAGATACGAGAAGTATGACAGACTTGACGAGGCCTTCTTTAAACATTTTCATCAAGACTTTTTGGTAGACAAAGTTGACTATGTGCGTGGTTTTCCATGCTACGTGCCCAGCATCTTACAAGCTTGGAAAACACGAAAGAGACTCTGCAACTGGCCATCAATCAAAACAATAGAAAAAGTTTCATCTCTACCAGCATTTGTTGTTCCTGTTGCGGAAAAACGAACAAAAAAGAAGGATCTCCAATGGCGTATTTGTTTTACCCTTGGCGAGTTGTGCCTTGTACAATCTTTAAACAACACACATATGAAGGTGTATGGAGCGCTGAAGTTCGTCTCCAAACACATTCTCAATCCCAACTCAGCGGACTGCCAGATAACATCGTTTATGGTAAAGAATGTTATGTTCTGGCAAGCTGAAGAGAAGCCACAGGAAAAATTCAAACCAGAATTCTTATGGCTGAGAATTGAGGAGGCATTGGGCTTTTTAAAAGTATGCATTAATGCCAAGCACCTACCCTACTACATGCTACCACAACGAAACCTCCTGAAAAGCCGAGTGACCACACACCAGCAACAGTTGCTAACAAATAAGATTGATGATCTGCTCCAGAATGGCAAGTGCATGTTTCATGAATTGTTGCAAAGCATTTGCTGTGACCCAGAAGACTCAGAAATAATGAAAGCCTATGATACTCATCTACTTGCTTATGACATGACAAAACTCGGAATATTGTCAGAAAGCTTGCTAGACGTAGAGCAGAATGTATCCCATCGTGTGACAGGCTTTCACAGAACCTCACGCATTATGGCGTATGTCAATCAATTTTGTACATTCCAGATACCAATGCTTATTACATATGGATTGAAAGTCTTTATAGAACCACAAAGTTTTAAACCTCTTCGACAAGATCATGAAATGGTGAAGAGTATTAAAGAAAAGGAAGAAATAGAGTATGAACAGCAATGTCCGAAAGACATTTAACAACACCCAAAGACTGCTGTGAAAAAATGGATTTTCAAGTACAAACACAATAAAGTGAAAAGTGGAGGAAAAAATGCATGGGACACAAAGGTCAAGAAATCAAGTAAAACAAAATCTTAAAAAAGTAAGAAAGAAATTAGTACAAGGAAAACAACAGAAATTGCAAAAGAGCAAAACAAATTTATTACAATTAAAGACGACATACTTTTATATTTTTGTCCAAGTATATTACAAGAGGCCAGACTATATGCTCCGAATCATTAATAAAGTGTGGACATTGTTGCTAACTTGTTTCTTAATTGTCTTTTGAATGTTAAAGGGCGGGTGTACAATTTCTGAATCAACTTTTTTGTAAATATATCAATAAAATGGTATTTTATTACCAAACACAATGAAATGATAACACCACTGAACTATTTTGTAAAATAATCAAAAAAGTATACATAATATGTACCGATTAAAATGTTGACTACCACCAAGTCTTTATTCAGATATAGATGGCTACTAAAATCCGGGATCCCAGTTGTTCTGCTGAGAAGCGCTATAATAGTTCAAATAAATATCTCTTTTATACGCATTTTTCGGCATTAGGTTTGTCAACGGTACATTTACTTTTGTGTTTTCTAGATGCTTGTTGGGTTTTATAATTATTTACATAATCGTACATAATAATTGAATCGATCGTACACAGTCACCAGTGGCGGGTCCAGGATTTGGCCTTGGGGGGGGGGGGGGGGCGTTGGAGAAAATCATTGAAAGTGTTTGACTGTTGAAAAATTTAACATGTTTTGGCCCTATAAAATAAGGCTTTTAATGAATCGCGAGCAAAAATTAATTTAAGAACATTTAGCGTTTGGGCATAAAAAAGTATAGGTCCGCCGCCGTTATGAGGGAGCAACGCGTACTCAGTAACGGGAGTTGACAGACAGTGACCAACGTGTACCAATTTTTCTGATTAAACGAAAAAATTACACTATTCGTGAAACGTACGCACTGGAATTTTAATGTGAGCGTATATCAACCCTTTATTTAAAAAAAATAACGCGTAAATGAGCGCTTTGAATTCTCAACCAGCGCGTAAATGCCAGTTTTCTGATCGTAAATTACCCCCCCCCCCTAACGCGCCATATCTGGACTTAGTGATCAAACAGGCTGTATGTATGTTCATGATTTATTGTAATAGTTCTTTGGTGTTTCCAAATGGATTGTCATTAGTTGGGAACTTAATAATAAGTGATAAATAAAATAAATATACAGTACAGTGTTGTTACAATGAAGGCAGGAAAAAAGATATGTGACTTCTTTTCGACTTTTGGGGGGATAACAAAAAAAAACAATAGCATAGATCTAAACTTCAAAAATTAGGTAAACATAATAACACAAAATCAACAGTATTAAACAAAATAAACACGCAATTGGTTATATCACAAGCAATACGTCGGTATTCCGGTATGATCTTAAACTCATGTACTTCACAAAGCAATGTATGGCTCGTTCAGTCTCAAAGACTATTTATGTACCAGATGAACAGAAGGACGCAAAGGAAACAGTTTATTTATTTCCTCCGTAATCCTCGCAAACCGCGAGTCCTCTTTGGTATACCCAAGAGAAAGTGTCAACAAGAAACTATGTGAACACTAGCAGTATACAAAGTTTCATTAAACTGGCTAAATATTTTTTCATTTATCACGGGATCCGTTTTTAAAGCTTTATTTAACTATTTTCATTACCATAGTCAACACAGTTTGATATGATAACAGCGGTTATGAGACCGTCCAGTGACTTACCTTTAATTAAAACGGCTAATGTAAATTTAACAAACGTGTGGTGCAAAAATAAGGATAAGTCCTATTAAATTTAATAAATATCAAACAATACCCCCCAAATAATGTGCAACTACCTCTATGTTAAGGTTTAATAAGCAGTCGTTTGTATCCGAACGTTAACGTCTAACCAGTGAGACGGTAACATGTTTCGGCTGTTACATTCGTACAGCGTTGGTGGTCGAATTACCTAAATGGTCCGAAAGGGTTAATTTCGTTTAGTCTATTAAAAAACATAGTTTTCAGTGAACAAAATATAAAACACTGTATGTTTATGATATTCACAAACTGTATCCAGTGTTCTTATAGACTTTACATACATGGGCATGTACATTTTGTATTTGGCACTAGCGGATCCGGGGGACGCGCACCCTAACGGCCGCAGACTATGATTTTTTATGCTCAAAACATACATAGCGTAACATAAAGTTTATTGACATTAAATGTATCATCATTTACAGGCATACATATAATATTTTGTCATGAAGGGAAACGCAGTCATTAGAGAGTTAATAATAACGCAAACGCTAAATTCTCTCAATTTTTTCCTCACCCGCTTCGTTTGCGAATCATTTTAAGCGTAATTTTAATAGAAATATGGCAAAAATACGCACAAAGAATGACTTTTAATTCAACTGTCAACACTTTCAAATGTTATTTATAGTTGTTCTAAAAACAGTTAAGTGCTACCATTATTCGATTAAAACTCATCTTATTATTTGGTCTAACATTCCATATGCGATTTATAATACTGCTAACGTTTTGTATATAACTATAGGTTTTAGCTAACAAAAAGCGATATATCATTCAATCACATAACTTCCTTCTCCACCAAAAATGCAGCAGCAACAACAACATATTGTTGTTGTTGTTGTTATTGTTGTTGTTGTTGTTGTTGTTGTTGTTGTTGTTGTTGTTGTATGGGAGCGTAATCAACACAATATCAGAATGAAGTATTAACTATGAAGTAAAACAGGCTCTTAATAACCTCCATTCATTATCCTATATTGTGAGTTAAAAACTGTTATAAGATTTAGGCGCTGCATGTGACGCCGCGTCCTGAGCGTTCTTGAGGTCCTTGGCGCGACCTGAACGGCGTTCGTGGTGTTCAACGGCGTCATAGTTCGCCGTGGGACGCAGTAAGAACGCCATGACGATGTAACGCTGGTATACAGATAACAGATTAAGGTAAAAATACATAATTTGGCGAAAACGCTGCAAGAGGGAAAATACACAATTTTGCGTTAACGGCTATGTTTTGCATGTACGAGCGTACACTAAGAATACTTTATAAAGGGCTATAACTCTGTCATTTTTTAATAATTTTAAAATCGGTTGCCTTTCTTTATGCAATCAACTTTATCAGATATCCACGATAAACCAAAATATTAAGAAAATGAACTGAGCGATTTTTTCTTCGCAGTTTGCATTAAGCGATCAACTTCAAAAGTGAAATTAAAAGAACACGTTGATGACAATCAATTAGTTACAGACCAATTAAGTGATCACTCTAAATTGTACCTACACAGTTTGCACGAAATTGATTATCAATATTATTATCTGAAATGAAGTTAACAGCACTAAAATGAGGGCAGAATAATAATAATAATAATAATAATAATAATAATAATAATAATAATAATAATAATAATAATAATGATAATAACATTAATGAAGATTATGCGTGTTTTCCAGGACAAATGGTCGTTTTATCGAGGTGGTCGTTAAATGAAGTTTTACTTATGTCTTATGGCATAAATATGATTATTTAACGCGACAATCCGTCTCATCAATGCTAACATTTGTGTAAAAACATTTTTAATCAATCCTTTCATGGTAAAGTTAATGTCCAGGCAAACCCCCAACCCCATCCCCCATAAGGCCATATCACAATTTCCCGGCATGCTCCGGGCCCCCTACAAACTGTGCGTTTACTAAAATTAGCTAGAGTGTCTGTCTTGTGCATGATCTGAAAAGTCGCTGTGACGCCGCGTCTTGTGCGTTATTGATCGAGGTCCTTGGCGTAACCTGCGCCGTTTCCGACTCGACCCCACGGCGTTCCTGATGATCAACGGTTTCATGGTTCGCCATGGGACGCTGTAAGAATGCCATGACGATGTAACGCGGGTATACAGATAACGAAAAAAAACAACGTAATTTGGCGAAGTCGCTGCAAAAAGAAAAATACATAATTTAGTGTAAACGGCTATGCTGGGCATATGTGAGCGTACACATAAAATGAATTCTATATTTTTAAGTGTAGTTTATTTATATCTTCGTATGGACCACACACTGCTAAAGAGTTAAGAAAGATACGTTTCCCGGCTAGAAAAAAAAATAACATAAATTTACCAACAGCGTGTTTCGTGGAACCATTGAATAAAAAATGTAAGATCCTAATTGTCAAAAACTGTCTTAAATTTCTATTAGAGACGAAGGTTTTACATGTACCCTAATGTGTATGAAGGTTTGTCTTTTTTGTAAACATTTCGATATAAAATTATAGACACAATTGTTTTAAATGTTTTGCAAGAAAGATCTACAATCTCAGAAGTAGCTCAACTTTATAACAAAAAGACATTTTGCCTTATTCGTGGTGCACGTTTAGAAAGGCCAATAACTCTGTCCAAGACTCCTTTTCCGATAATTCTAAAATCGGTTGCCTTTCTTTGTGCAATCAATGTTATCAGATAACGGACTGAGCGATTCCTTCTTCGCAGTTTGATTAAGTGATCAACTTCAAATGTTAAATTTAAAGAGCACGTTGATGACAATCAATAAGTTACAGACCAATTAAGTGATCACTCTAAGTTGTACTTACACAGTTTGCACGAAATTGATTATTAATATTGTTATCTGAAATAAAGTTAAGCGCACTGAAAATAAGCGAATAATAATAATAATAATAATAATAATAATAATAATAATAATATAATAAAAATAATAATAATAATAATAATAATAATAATAATAATAATAATATCTTGCATTTCACTATTAAAAAATTAAAAATGATTTGTTTGGATAAAACGGTTAAAAAATATCTAAGAAACAAAAAGAACTAAATCTTTAACTAAGTGTGCATGCATATAAGTGATTTCTCCTTTGCATGCAACATGATTTTATTTTGCTTTGAATAGACATACCGTAGATCTTATTTGAAACGAAAAAGTAGTTTTTTATGGTTTTTTTTAGATCTACACGTCCTTTTTTCAATATGGACTAATGATAATAGAATCTACTTTTTTATATTTTTAGAAATATGAATATTTTTATATGTTATTACATTAGTTAGTGGTGCTGTGCAATGTGTGCATGCAGTAGGTAAAACTAGAAGTCTACCCACCATAACTTGATTTTTACCAAAACACGCCAACAATTGTTCGGGTTTAGAGCACGTGCCAGTAGATCTCTAGCTCTTGAAAGTGTTTTAGGAACATGGTTTTAAACGCAACATTTTTATAGGGGCACAGTACTAAACATTATGAATGGTAGTGTTTTTAAGTGCTTAATTGACATCGTTCTGACAAACAGCCAAATTAATAATGTCAACATTAATAGATATATGTAGAGATCGAGCACGACAATATTTACTAGTTTTAGCGACTGTTGCTGTTGATAGTTGAAAGTTGCCGTCAAAACAATGTCAGTGTAGAGTGAACGCTTTCCCAGACATCGATCGCCTATTGACTCAGAGACCAATGAAATTGTTTCGCGGGAGATTTAGCGACCAATCAAAAGATGTTTCAAAACAGGACTTGTTACAAACAATCTGATTGGCCCTATTGTCCCTAGTGTATTTATTGTTGTTTACATAGTTGCTACACCAGATTCATTGAGTATAATCTGGGAGAAAATTGAGAAAAACCTCATAATTCCAGAAGCTGAAGACACATGCACCACCCTTACTGGAACAAGTGTCGAGTTTATTAACAAATGTGGACAAAATAACAATCTTTGGACTTTATTACCCCGGTTTCAATACAGGTAAGAACATGAATTTTTTACTCAGTAGGTTAAATAATGTTTGTATGCATTCGCTTTAAAAAGAATTTGGTGCCAGTTAAAACAGTTTTATGATAGGTTAGTTATTAAACTAAAGGTTTTTGGACATTTTCTGAAATGTCAGCGACATAAACTAAAGTTGAGAACTATTTAATAAATTAATATTCGCCGGTTTGACCCGAATGTTGACATTCAGTGTGTACACGTGGTTATCTAAATTTGGTACATGTCAGACTATTGGCCAATGAAATCGCTCAATTTGTTTGACGTTTGTCCAAAAGCATGTCTGAACCAAGTACATGGCAGATCTATTGGAATTATGTACATGCTTTAAGAGGTATTGAAATTCCTGTATGTACATGAAATCAAAGAGCCCGGGAGAGTAGCTTAACTGCTTAACCAAGTCAGTCTGGGTTTAAGATTCAGTAGGGTAGGATCATTATTCATCAATGCATTTAAACAGCAATATGTATAAACTTACATTATAAACTGGACTTGTTTAGGAATTGTATATTAGCCCATGGTTTGATCTGCAAAAGAAATTAATGGAATAGTGACAGTTTCACCAGGTCAGGATTGTAAATTGTTAGTTTTAACAGTTTTATATTTGTTATGTTTTGTGTATCAAGGGCAATCAATGCCTTTGAAATGTCTAGAACTTTAATACATTAATACATTTATACAAATATATATAGAGTCTATATAATTAAATTTTGTTAGCAGTTTAGGTTCAATAAAATTATACATATTACTATTTTCAAAATTTCTTTATTATATTTAAAGTTGTTCATTATTTTCTTAATTTGTTAACTTTGATGGATATATATTTTGATCTGTACACATTTGTATATGGTAACATTAAAATGACCAGAGAGTGTTTTAATTTATTTACAAAATGTTTTGTTTTACAGATCATCCTCATGCTCAAAGTACACGCCCATCAGCCCAAGACGAAGTATCCACAGGCATACCAAGTGCAGCATCAGCATCCACCCAAAATGCCAGTGCTTACAAGAGACCACCTTGCCCTAAGGCTTCGACAAAACTGGATGGCCAAATATCCATTGGACACTTGCAGCAATGGTCACACCGTTGTGGACGATAGTTTAACAAGTTTAAACTGGCTCCAGAATCTTAACATTCTTAAAATCACAACCCCTACTCCACCTTCAAGCCCTGGACCAGTGTGTGGAGATTACAAAAACTTTAAAGTAAACCCAAACTCAATTCTCAATGTCGCATGTGGACCACCACCAACCAAGATGTTCGAAATGAGATTCCCCACTGCAGACACACCTCCAATGACCCCCACAACATTAGGAGGGGAATCTATAGACTATAAAACCAACCCATATGTGAAGCCTCCTTACTCATATGCAACTCTCATCTGCATGGCTATGAAAGAAACAAAGAAAAGCAAGATAACTCTGTCGGCAATATACAACTGGATTACAGATAACTTCATGTACTACAGATTAGCAGACCCTAGCTGGCAGGTATGACAAATGCTTTTTTATAACTGTTTTTTTTTCATAAAAAAAATATTGTGCCACCTAACATAGTATTGGCACTTACGTAGTGTATGTTAATTTACCTTATGCTTACCCAAAGCAGACTTATAGATATTGAAATAGTGAGACATGTTGTTTTGTTACAAAAGGCATCATTTAAAGATAAATAAATTGAAAAAAAGTATAATATCTGATCATGTTCTACAGTAGTTTAGATACAGTATGGGTTTGATTAATACTGCAAGAACACCATGTTATTCAGATAACGGCTGTTTTTCATTGCCTGTCTGTACATGTGTGGGTTAATTAACAACCCAGTGCTCAGTAGACTTAAAGAAGAGCCATTATTGATTTTTTATTTACACTTGCTGTATGAGTTCCTGTCCATCCTCAGTACAACTCAGACTCAGAACTTTAATTATCAAATTGTTTTTATGTTGATCACAGATTTTTACTCCCATGTAATGATTTTTTGTCCTTTGTTACAGAATTCCATCAGACACAATCTATCCCTCAACAAATGTTTCCAGAAAGTCCCAAGACGGAAAGACGAGCCAGGAAAAGGTGGATTCTGGAGAATCAATCCTGAATACAATGACCTTATTGAAAATGGTGTGTTCAAGAAGCGTAGAAACAGTCGTGATGGTCAAACTACTCCAACAACTAGTAGTTCCCCAACAAACATTCCTTTCAGTCTAAAACGTGTCAAGCAAGAACCTCTTGATGATGGTTATGAAGAAATTGGCTGCAGTCGGCCAACCAAGATGCGCAAACTTGACGCTAACAGTGTTTTACATTTTGGTGCTAATGATGACGAGGGTCATCTCAAAGGAGACTTCAACTGGACATCAATTCTCAATCAAGATATTGAGATAGGAGGTATCAAAATCAAGACAGAGGACTTAATAGACACTAACGACGACGCTGCTAGTCCAATAATGGCCATGAGTCCGCCTTCCTCAGACTCAAACTCAGTCAGTGACTTTGGTCTCGATGACATCCTAGGGGATACAGATTTCTCAAACTCTGGTTCCCCTCTTGACTTTACCAACAGTGACCCACTGAGCTTAGCTGTGGTGGGAACTGGCATTAAGGCTCCAGACTGGTGGATGGATTCCGACAGAGGACTCTTACAGAATATTGAAAACATTGAAACGCGAAGTGGTCTCCATACTCCCGTGGCTCCCTCACCCGTTCACGAGTCAGAGTCAGGTCATCCGTGGTTTGACCGGGACGATATTGACCTAGACTCACACTTTGATGTGGACAACTTGTTTGACATTGAAAATATTCCTAGTCCACACATATAGATTATTTATTAGGGATTTTTGTAAAAAAATGAGTGTGTTTACACTTGTTAGATTGTTAGAGGACATAATTGCTGAATTATTGAAGGTCTTGTGATAACATGAAAAAAGACTGAATGGTTTTCTGAATGTTATAGTTAACAAGAACGTTGTGTTGGGTTCAATAATGCTCGAATACTGCCAGTGTTATGTATTGAATACAGTCATAATATCCATTGTGATAAGAGATCAAAGCAGCTGATAAGGCTCTTCAAACTGTGTACACATAATTGATCAGGTCTTTAGTGTATCCAGATTTCTGTGTGAACGTCCACATAGGGTAATCATGCTCGCCTTTTGCTGTTAAATTCAATTAAAGTTTCATTCTTTGCACTTTTGCATCTTTTAAAAAGACAGTACAAATACATTACCTCATACATATATAGTTAAAATACGTGTACAAGTTACATTTCACTTTTTATATTCCATTTACTCATTTCCATTTTCATGGTAACATTCCTTTTTGATACATACATATTTTTGATACTGACTTTGGTTAATTTTAGTATTGTTTGTTTTGTGTTGTGTTATGCTGGTAATCATTTACCACTGATCATACAATAGTGCTATTGAGTACTATCTTGAAGTGATGGATTCCAATTTAAAACTTACTTATGTTAAAAAAACGTATGTAAAAAACACGATATATCATTTGTATTTTAAAGAAGCAAAGTTGTTCTAAATGCATTGCTTTCTTCAATTGTAAACATTTCATTTATTCTGTTGGCCTTCAAAATAGTAAGTGGGTTAAAGATGATAAAGAAGAGTCTTTTTTTTGCAATTTGAAATGACATTTAAAATCTGCAAGATTGAAAAGCTTTATTTTGGGGTCCATCTGTGGGATTGTGCAAAATATTGTCATTGTGAAAATGACGTCAGCCTTATCATGTTCCGTCCAATATTTATGTTCCGTCCAGGAATCATGTGTAGTATTATTTAATTTAGTATTTATTGATAGTATTAACTTATATATTTGTATATAGTTTGCCTTCCGAAAGCTTGATTAGAGTTGTGGCGTCTTATCAGGAGAATTGTAATATATGAATTTGCATGCCTGTTGGTAAGAAATTTGTCATTAAGTCTAGTTTGCTTGAGTTTTGGCAGTTTTGTTATGAATAATTGTACATAGCGTTGACAAATAAAATTATAATATATTCTTATAAAAAATCATGTAAATATTACATTGCTATTTATTGATAAAATATGTTTTCCCTACATATTCAAGTGTGCAAGCCTTGGGGTGATCACGTGACCATGTGTACAAATCATGCAGTTCTGTTTTAAAAGCTGTTATAGATTTTAATCTTCTTAAGATTTGTTATTTAATTAAAGATGCGTTTTCTACTTTTGTGCTTTTTATAGCCTATACTCTGATGATGATCGTTATTTAGAATGAAAGCTTATAGATACTTTTTCATCTTAATTATAAGTTTTTAAAGGAACCTTTTTGCAAAAAAGAACATTTAAAATCATGTTTTATCACTGCCAGACATCGATCTACAGTTTTATTGGTGATATTTTATTTTGGATTTTACACTGTCACTTAATTAAGATATTCAAAATTTGGTTTTGCTTACAAAATAGTTTTTAGAATCCTTCGGTTACAAGATTTGTGTAAGCTTTAGTTTAGAATGCATGGTAATCCTTGATATTATGCATGTATTGTTTGTATTCTTTTGTATGTAGTGTACTTTGAATTGTAGCAAATGCCAATTTGGATTTTCTTAATTAATTAATTAAGTAAGTAACAAAATGTTAAGGAAGAAGTACTTAATAGTTTGGCTTCTAAATACAATGTATTATTTGAGGGAAAGCGTATTTCTGAACTAATTCACAATTCACAGCATTACATGTGTCCATTCAGTATTGGCGCGCACAGTTGTACACTCTGGTGATAAATCTCTTGTGTGATCTGTTGGTCAGTATAAAGATTGAAACAAATAAAAACGATGAAAATTGATCAAATCTTGTTTTGTTGTGTATTGGCTGGTGTTGGTTCATGTAGTTTAATAGTATTTCCATCTCGCTTAGTCATCTTCTTTAAATTATCAGACGGGCGGAAAGACGGACAGACAGACAGTGTGTGGTAGACGCATACATATGAACAAAGTCTCAACTCATATAGAACATATACTTGTTGCGATGTCATTTATTTTATAACAAAGGCAATATATCAGTTATCAAATAACATGGCATAAACATATCGCCTACTAGCGGTGGTGACTTTCGCGCCTAGCTTTCTTTGCGAGTTGAACATCGGTTAACTTTTTTTCCTTGTTTATACATGTATATTGTTAAAAAATAAATGCTAATCATGGATACTTAAATACTTAAGTTCAACAATAACTGCATAAGTCTTGATCTTGAACATTACAATATATTATCTTTAATAATCGATAGAAACGAACTGGCATTTCAGGTTAAGACATGTTCCATATGCCGACGTCAGTAAATGTTAAATATGTTTTGAATGATTTTGGAGCATTGAACAAGGTTATTAGATAAGTCGACGGGAATAAAGTGACTTTGAAATGTTTTATCAAGTCGACTCAAATGCCGATAGTTCAATGAGCATAAGCTGGTTATGTGGATCGAAATTATTGGTTGCTGTAAGAGGTTAAGTACTCAAATTGCCAAAATTGATATAATTATGGAGTAAATATCATTTGATTCTATGGCTAAGTTAAGTGGAAATGTCACTTGCCTGTTGCGATATTTATGGTCGTACGTTGGTACTTTGAGACCATGTAAGAGCTAAATGGTTTGATTTCACGAGCGATCATTATGTTTCCGTATGCATTCGATGAATAAATTAAATCTTTTTTTTTCTTTTTTTTTTTTTTGGGGGGGGGGAAAATTTTTCACTTTTTTT
>Ga0224511_10000452_pt1 | contig 19461 bp, 17 predicted proteins | sample SF_May12_sed_USG_2_FD_169988 | JGI IMG/M metagenome (GOLD analysis project Ga0224511, IMG submission 169988) | Sediment microbial communities from San Francisco Bay, California, United States - SF_May12_sed_USGS_8_1 | ecosystem: Environmental > Aquatic > Marine > Sediment | place: USA...
AAGTTTTTTATTTAATTTATGGATTATATATTGTAAATACAATTTTTAATTAAAGAAGAAATAATAAATAAAAAATGGCCTGGCATTGCTATAATATTATTTAGATCTACATACATTTATAATAAATGTCATTTAATGAGTTCATTAATAAATCCATATAAATGTTCATACAGACATTGCAAACAAAACAGTATACACACGGTAACAATTAAGTAACTATAAAACTATTTAGAAACTGATAATATTTGCAAATGTATCATATTTTCATATACTACAACTAACTTTGTGTATTCTTTCATTCATTACATGGACTTGGAAAAGTGCATATAAACTGTAATGCTACAAGCAGTTAAAGTCGTGTACAGCTTTGTATTAATACTATTGTCTCAGGTGCACTGTTTCTTCTGCTGTGGTTCTTCGATGCAATCCCCGCACAATCTCTTTGCTTCGTAGTATCTGCGGTCTACTTCACTCATGTACGGCAACATGCTGCACAAATCCTTCTTCTTCATGGCTGAGATGACCGGAACCTTCTGTGACATCTTAGGTACTGGAAGCGACTTACATGACCCACTGTTCCTTGTTAAAGGTTTTCCATATATAGTGGTTTCCCTAAAGGATTCGTCGGCAAAAGACAACTTAAAGAACACAAACATCTCCAACGAACGCTCGTATTGTAGGCTTTTTACACATGTGTGAGGTATTGCATTGAACTTTAAACCTACTAACGATTTCTGGAATTCAACAAAGTTATGTTTTTGCATCTGGATTATTCTAAATAGGGCTTTACGCCGGACAGTTTTCAAAGCTCTTACGAGAGACACTGGGCTAAACACCTCCTTTGTTTTCAGTACCTTCTCTATGTGACTGTGCACATTGTCCACCTTCTGGATATTTGAATGGCCTGGGCAACATAACTTTTGGGTTATTCTGTCAATGCCATGATTTGACATGAAGCGTTTTAGCGCATATGTCATAACAGAATTACGGTTTTGTGGTACGCACGACTCCGACCATAACGTGTACTCCTTAATATCAGGGTGGCCACTCTTGACAGCTTGCAGTATAGAACATAAGGCACTGGCGATTTCGTTTGCTCCACGTCCTGCTGTTGCTTCACACCAAATCGCATTGTATACGTGTTTATCCACAGAGAAGTGGGCAGTGAGGTTGTAAACATTCAGCTTTCTTTTGTAGAAGAAGTCTTTTATTTCTGCTTTTGGTAGAGTGATAACATTTTGTAAGTCAACACAAATTGTTGCCGTGTTTGGGCTTTTTCGATTTTTGTTCCGTTCTGTTTTACTGTGTGTTTTGTCAAGTATGTGGGCCTGGTACTTTTCGTCACATGCAGTATCGTTGGCGTAAAGTTCGCATCTGTCACATCTATCCTTTTTGGGCATTTTAAATGAAATGTTAAATTCATTTTGAAATATTGTAGGATACATAGACAGTTTAACTGGTACTTTGCTCTCATTGTCACACACTTCACAATAAAGTTCATACATCATGGTTAATGATAAACCAGGTTCAAGGTATTTCTTTGTACTGCTACTTCTACAGTAGTGCGATGGAACACGTGGGAAGGAGTTTATATGTGATCTTACACGTTCGATGGCGTCCTGTGGCGTTCGCCTACTGGTTCCTTTACCTCTCATATCTTGAACATTTCCTGCACCATCTTGCTCTGTTTTTTCGTAAAACTTTCTAACCCTACTCTCATCAATCCCTAGGACCCCAAAGTAAAATTCTTTGCAATTCTTTGGAATGTTTTGCTTCTATTTCTTCTTTGCAAAATGTCCTGGCACACGTATATCTACATTTACCTGTACAATCTTTCTTTAACTTTATGGACTTTTTAGGGACTTGTTTTCCCCTTGAACTTGTGTATTCTTCCCCTTCCTGACACTTCTTCTTTCGAACATTCTTACCCCAATTATCAACATGATTTGTCCTGGACCTCCCTCTGTTACTGCTTTCAACGGTATCTTCAGTATTCTGGTCTCCACTTTCGCTGTTAACCTGTTCAACTTAATCTATTTCATGATCAGTGTTTACATGACAACACCTATTCTGAAGGTCATTATTTGTTGCCTCATTACTGTTTATTACCTCGTCACCAAAACCGCTACCACTGTTTATAATGTCTAAAGTGGGGGGATACTCAAAACTGTCACATGTTTTATCTTCATCCTTGCTCTCATCTGTAAGTAATTGAGAAGCACCTTCGCCGTTAACCTGTTTAACTAAATCTATTTCATGATCAGTGTTTACATGACAACACCTATTCTGAAGGACAATGTATGTTGCCTCATTACTCTTGATTACCTCGTCACCAAAACCGCTACCACTGTTTATAATGTCTAAAGTGGGGGAATACTCAAAACTGTCACATGTTTCATCCTCATCCTTGCTCTCATCTGTAAGTAATTGAGAAGCACCTTCGTAATCTTTACAACTTGACGCCTGAGCACCTTTTGTACTGATGTCATCTTTATCTGTACCCGGTGCAATTAATGATTCTAACTTAAGTTCATAAAGGTCTTCAAGTTCCGTAACAACTGTACTTGGTACAGTGTTGGTATCATACACATGATGAAAATCTTCATCAAGCAGCAAACTGCAACCAGATAAGTCTATGATTGTTAACTTTGGTGCTGAGAATAAAAAGCACAATGTTGACAAGCTTGTCTCACTCAACTTGAGCCACTGTAAAGATGTAAATGAACAACTGCATAAATACCAATTAACTTCTGGTACATCAATGTCATATGTCGACCACGGCAATAGTATGGAGATTATGGTTTTTGAATATTTGCACAGAGTCTCTAAACTGGCCTTTGTTTTCTGTACAGGGTTATCAAAGTGCACTTCTGACCACAATTTTGGGGTGGTGTTGATAGTAAAATAGAACCGCTTGCAAACCCGGTTGATATACTGTAGAAGATCTTGTAAACTGATGAATGATAGGATATGTATCAGGACTTCTGAAGGTAGGTCTTCAATGGTAATCCTAAAAGGAATCGTAAACGGAATAAATGCACCATCTACTTGACTTGACAAACATAAATGCAAGTAACAAAATAATCTTACAATATGATCTGTTGTTTGTCGCAAACTGTATGACAACACTGGTGACATGCTGTACATTCATGTATGATTGGTTTATTTACATTTAATTACATTTTGTATAAATGTTATTCAAGATGTCCGAAATACATTCTATCCGAAATGCATGGGCACATTTCCAAATGTTAATGAATGTAAATACCGATGTTCTTTAAGCGAATAATTGTTATAAAAGCAAATACCACATATAGATATTTAAAAATATACTTCCATACATAAATGATACTTACATATTATTGGGCAATCAATCATCAAATTAAGGTAAACACATTCAAATTAGTGGGCGCCGCCATGCTTAAAAAGTGATGTCATTGATATTAACGAATTTTGATTGGCTGATAAGATGCTGGTTTGTGGAATTGAAAAGTATTGCGCATGAGGGACTTACGGGTTTGTGGAATTGGAGTTTAAACAAGTTACAGTAGGTTAACATTCCAACAAGTCAAATAGTTAGAAAGATCTTTTTAAGCCGATTCCAACGGTACCAATATCTCTATACCCCCCAAAATTGACTTACGGGCTTGTGGAAATAAGGCGACGACCATACTGAACTGATGATACGTCTGACAAGTTTGGTTTGCTTAACAGGTATTTCAAAACATAATATTCCTTGTCAGTTTAGCTCACCTGAGAACAAAGTGCTCAGGGTGAGCTATTGTGATCGGTCTGTGTCCGTCGTCCGTCGTCGTGCGTCGTCCGTCGTGCGTCGTCCATCGTGCGTAAACTTTTTACTTAAACATCTTCTCCTCTAAAACCGATCATTGGATTTTAACCAAACTTCACGGGAATGATCCCTGGGTGGTCCCCTACCAAAGTTGTTCAAATTGTTCCAGTTGGTTGCATAAGTAGGTCACAAGGTCAAAGAATAGGTTTTCAAAATGCAATTTTTAAAAATATTCTTGTCTGAAACTACAATGCCCAGAGCTTTCAAATTTGGTATATACATGTAGCATCATTTAGAGGTCCTCTACCAAAGTTGTTCAAATTATGCCCCTGGGGTTAAACTTTAACTTGGCCTGGGGGTCACAATTTGACATTGAATTATATAAGGAAAACTTTAAACGACATCTTTTCTTGAACCGCTAATGGGAATTTGACCAAACTCAGCAGGAATAATCCCTGGGTGGTCCCCGACCAAAATTATTCAAATGGTTCTGATTGGTGGCATAAGTAGGTCACAGGGTTAAAAAATAGGTTTTCAAAATGCAATTGTCAAAAATCTTCTTGTCTGAAATTACTAGGCCCAGAGCTTTGATATTTGATGTATAACATCATCTAGAGGTCCTCTACCAATATTTGGTGGACAACATTAGTGGTCCTCTGTAAATGGCTCCACTGTGACCTTTGACCTTTTCCTGAGGTGAGCGACCCAGGGCCCTTTGGGCCCTCTTGTTTCTTTTCAGTATGTGTCCGAATTTGTAAGTCGATACCTCCTAGCTTGGAACCATTCATTGCAGGCAGACTGCTCTTCAGTTTTGCTTTCTAGGTATGATGCCTCACTGTTTGTTAAACTTCATTTAAGCTGTTCCAGAATGCTGTCACAACATTTTCAGCAAAATAATCCATGGAAACAGTGGCATTTCTTCCCCAAATCGTTTTTCATTGGGCTGATCAGAAGTTGTTTCGATGACGTCAAATCCTCCTTCCGTTAAAGAAAGTTGATATGAAAGAATTGACCCAACTGGTGCATTGACATCCAAACTGGTCTTGACAGTACTTTCATTGTCCAAGCTGCCTGTCTGGCATATTTCAATCAGTGGATTAATCATCTTTAGTTGTTCAATAGCCTCCTCTAGTTTGGTTTGTAATCTAGCATCTTCAGCACGAGCATCATACAATGAAGACTTTATACCACTTGTAACAGCCCCGTATCTAGGCCTCACCACTTTCCACCACCACCCTTTCATAACAGACTCAGGGCGAATCTCTTCAAATCTGGGCTTTTGCCATTTCTGCGGCTCTTCAGTGCATTAATTTTTCATCCGAACTCTTTGAGTTCCTCTTGTACACTGTGATCTAACAAATACAGTAGCGCAAACACATGATTACAAAGACCACTAGTGCCAGCCACACATGAGCATTCAGTACTTTTCCATCAGTTTCATGCTACTGGACACTCACCTTATGTGGTGATTCATGTTTTTTCATGGATCTGAAACACTTGTACCTGAAATGTATACCGGATGGTGTTTTTGCCGACTGAACCTCATGAACATATCCATCGTGATAAAATGAATATCCCCTATTTAAAGGTTTTTCAACACTTTCTTGTTGTTTTCCCCCAGATTTCTTTGAATGTTCGAACAAGTTCAAGTAACTAAATGCCTTTGGAAGCACTGAAGCAACGTTACACAATATTAAGTTCTTGTTCTCATGAGTAATGTGTTTACAGTCAGATTGTGTTGAGCACTTCTTACAATTGTTTTGTTTACGCACTAAATGAGGCTGTCCTGGATATGCATCAACAAATTTGTAGTCTTCTCCGGATTCTTGACACCTCTTCACCCTGAAAAGTATAAAACATACTTTGTTTTGTTTGTATTCTAAACTTGTACATGGTTTATACATGTATTACCATTTTTATATTCGTCTGCGGTTTGGTCGGTGGGTCCCTCTTCATGACCCTCATTATTGTGGGTATTTTTGTATATTTATATTGTAACAACAAGATGTATAGTGAATGCATATGGTCATTACACTACACTACATAATGTGAGTGGCCGGTACAGAACTATTGAAACATAATGAAAAAGCTAGTAATAATAGTTAGTAAAGCCCCTAAATACATTATTTTCTTTATTTTATGTTATTTTTTATTGTTTTATGTAGACAGGCCAGAAAAGTCATTTACCCATCCATTTACTACATCAGACCTGAAGCAAACACCTGACACACCTGTGTAGTAGGGCTGGTACTGGACAGTCACTATCAGTACAATATCAATACAAAAATCAACCGATACGTTTCAATACGATCATCATGCTGAAGAGATACAGATGACAGTTACAGCCGCAAAAACAACGACTTTTCAGGAACCATAACTATTTTTGTTTCACACTTGCAAATACAAAGATAAATACTAAAGCTTATTGAGATGATCTCGATAATGTTGCATTTTACTTTGTAAATACTAGAACTCCGCGAGTCGAATGTGTCGCCTGATGAAAAATTATTTAGTCGACATAAAACATGTTATGCTTTTTGTACTTTTTTTAAATAACCTTTTAATTATGAATAAAAGCAGATCTTATATATGGTAAACAGCTCTTAAAACATTCAATGCAGTGTCATGGGTTTTCAACTCTGCACTATGTCTCATTGCATAAATATATGTACAACAAGTCATGCCCTTGGCAATAAATGTATTAAAAATCAATGTACTGAGTAAGGGAATAATTAAACAGAATGACCAGAGAGTAGAGTTATGGTTCTTGTGCACAGCCCTTCGAGTCATTGTCAGAAACATGCATAACAAGTTTGGAGTCATTTGACCGTATGGTGACAAAGTTATGCTCCGGACAAGAAAAGCACTATAAAATCAATTAAAGGGAAATAATTCTAAAACGGATCAAGATGGAGTTACAGTTCTTGTGCACTGCACTTCCAGTCATTGCCAGAAACATGCACAGATACAATTTGTGTTAATATTCAGAAGAAAAATCTGCAAAAACGCGCAGTGATATCGAAAAATATACGATTTTCCTTGTTCTATCATAGCGTATACAACTATGCTCTCCAAGATGGCGGCCAATAGCCCGCGGGGTATGTATAGCGCGCCCTGTCTATCTATTTATATGTCTATGATTCAAACGACATAGTGCATAACTTGCGCCCTAAAAGCAGTGAAATTATGGTTTATTATATTATTTCGATAACAGTTTCATATTGCAACACGAAACTTTTAAAGAAATTATTTTAACTATGGAGCTATATTTATAGAACGAAATACATTTGCGAATATGTTTTGCGGAATGCGCGACAGCCTTTTTACTCCGATAGACAAGATTAGTTTCGTTCACTTAAACCGAAGCATATATGTAAATTAAAAAAGCATATTTACTTTATCAAAGAATGTAAATATAGCGCGCTTCATGGATTTGCAAATTTTACCATTTCGTTTAAGGATCGCCTTATAGCAACCATAATGAAATTCAATGCTTATATATATATAGTAAAATGTTAAAAGTTTTACAATATTTCGAACAAGAAATCACAGGTTACCTATTGAAACAGGGAGATGGAGCAATATTACTTTTGAAAATAGAACGTGTAATAGATGCAATATAAAAATTGGTGGTGAAAATCATTATTTCATTGAGTGTCCTTTTTTGAGACACAAAGACGCAAATATGTTCATTCAAAATATCTGAATAGACCAAACTATTTTAAATTTACAACGCTAATGAATTCGTATGAGGATGTGGAATTCATGAAACTAACAATAATTATTAAAATTATTTTGAAAAAAAATGTTTAGAGAAATTTGTACTAATTATATCAATTCAATTGTTGCACAAACATTTTCTTTATAGTTTCAATAACATTGTAACCCCATCAACAGATTGAGCAATACTGCCGGTTCATATGTACAACGCTCTGAATGTTCTGGTGGCAAATTTACTGTAATGTGGCTCTATACGAGCAAGCTGTACCTTTACAGATGATATCGTAGAAAAATTAAAATAGAAATACATGTATAATGTCCAGTTCATAGCTTTTCAGGTTTATAACTATATCCTTTTTTCTCACCAACAAAGTTAGCTCTTACTTTAACGTCCGAAGTCAAATAAGACTCAAAATATGATGACGTGTACAATAAGTATTCAGGTTTATCATATAATGTATACATATTCATTCACGTTAAAAATAAATAATTGTTTTCATCAGTAAAATCAAATTATAAATGTATTTTTGTCAAGTATTTTGTCCTTATGCTCCCTCAGCAATATTACGTATTTAATGCCTGTTGACTTTTTTCCTAGTAATTTTATTTATCCCACTAAACGTAATACATTATGTACCATAATAGTTATGCAACAGATTTGTAATTTGTGTAACTGTTTCCTTTTGAATACAAAACAGGCGGCACATAATATGCTGCTACATTTTTGAGGACATATCTTTTTATACATGTCATTATTTCTGCGTAAGAGGAACTTATTTAACAGTATTATATTGTAGATACTATGTGCTATCGTTGCTCAAACAGTATTATTTTGCAGGTACTATGTGCTATCGTTGCTCAAACAGTTTTATTTTGTGGATACTATGGGCTATGGTTGCTCAAACAGTATTATTTTGTAGATACTATGTGCTATGGTTGCTCAAACAGTATATTTTTGTTGAAACTGTGTGCTATGGTTGCTTAAACAGTATTCATACATTTTAAGAAACTATATTAAAACTTAAATGTTACCCTTTCCTTACCACAGCATTTCTGCTGTTGTTTTAGTCTAAACATGTTAGTTTGTTTTTATTTTATTTACTGCATTAAAGAATTGATTTATAACATTGCAGTGTTTTAAATAGAAATTAGTAATTCTTAATTATATTTCCTCTCACTCGCTTCTAAAAGAAACCATCATAGTTAAATAATTAATAGCTATGGTGGTTTTTCCTCGAAACCTCCTTTTTAGATATGATATTTTTCATATTCACACTGAAAGAAGTTAATCTAAGATAAATTTACATTCAACAAGCATTTTGATAAGGAAAACGATTGCGTTGATGAGCCTCTAATTACAAAGCCTCATCACTGGCGTAGGATTTTCATAACATTCTACATTGTGAACTTCTTCAAAATTATTTTAAAACGAAAACTCGACCTACGTAATGAAGTAGATTGTCACATGTGTTGCCAAGTGAATTGATATTTTGCTAACGATAGACGACTGTTCATAGTTTATACTTGTAAATAAAAGAATAAACATTGATTTCAAGACACATTTCTAACGGAATCCTGCCTTCTGTTTTACATTCTTTTTCATTTCTATAAGTTACAATAACAGTTTTCTTAAGCAAATACTGCACACATAAAAATAACTTACCTTTTTTCAACATAATCTGAAACTGAAACACGTAATACTTTTTTCTTTTCCTCCATTTCTGTAAAAAAGCTGTAGAAAACACTCAAACTTGTTTAAACTTTGCAACGTAATGTAAACAATGCATAAAAAATATTGCCGTACTGGACACTTTGTTGCAGCACAGCACAATAAAATTAATACTCAAACGTCATAGTTCATTAGTTGATCCCCTTTAAACAGTAAAGTTATCGGTGTATGTACTATAACAATTACTGTTTCAATTTGCGACCCGTGATTTTTAAAGAAATTATTATTCACTTGAGTTCTATTTATAGCGCGTTATAAATAATTAGAATGTGTTATGAGGGTAGGAAGAACAGCCTTTTCCTCCCGCTGACAAGGTTATTTGATTCACTTAAAACAAGCAATTATAATGTAAAACTAAACTTGAATATAGCGCATTTCTAAATATAAATAAGGATTGGATTTCATTCTGGTTAATTTGATGGGATCATGAACGCAATCGTAAAACTGGCAAATTATCCATGAAGCGCGCTAGCCAGTTTTACCATTGCGTTCATGATCCCATTAACGCAACCAGAATTAAATTCAATCCTTAAATAGAATAGAAAATCATGTAATATTACATCAAATAAACATTTCTAGACATATTGACAATTGTTCAAAAGAAGAACCTAAATACAAGATGTTTCCAATATAAAATAGCATCTTCAATGAAAATATAGACTTGTTATATTAAGTCGTTAATGGTATAAAACCATAAAGATGATTATAAATTAATCCAAATAAGTTTAAACATATTGAACAAACAGTTTATGAACTTAAAAAGCAATGGTCTGTGTACAAAAGGTTCATGTTGACCAGCGAATAACTGCTATTGACTTTTTTGTCAAAATAACATTAATTACATTATAGTACACACAAGATTAAAAGTAATGAAATAAAAACATATTTGAAGTATGCGTTATGCGTATTCTTTTCCCAGAGACCATGTATTGGTCAGACCATACCGGGCCGGTAAACTCGGTCGATATAGAAACAACAGCTTACGCCCTATTAGCCATGTTGCAATACGACTACATTGCAAGTGCTAAAGTGGTTACGTGGTTCAAGGCGCAACGTGATGCGATTTTTGCTCGGGAACAAACACAGGTAAAGCATTTTCGTTTTTACTCGTGTTGGTCTTTAAAGTCCAAGAGATGGCACGGTTTTATTGCAATTTTCCGTATCACCATAAATGTGCATATCATTATAAAGCATAATATCTGTAGTTTCTTAACCCCCATTTCTTAAGTTTCGTAGCCCGGGCAAAAGTACAAAAATTCAAGACGGCCGACAAGATGGCCGCCAAATATTATGAATAAGACAAAAGGTATGACCATTTTTAGAAGGCATATAAACATAATGCGGAGCACGACGTCGCAGAAAACGTCACAATTTTGAGGATTTTTTACGTCAATACGGAGGGTTTTTCTCAAAAGATATGTTCTTAAAGTAATTTTTATGACTAAGCAACTATATTAAAATTAGAACAAATACTTGTGTCAATATAAATGATAAAATTGAGTTTAACTTCGCTGGCGGGCGATGTTTTTCAACGAAATCATAGGCATATCAGATCATATTTCCTTTTAGTAATTTTCAGCTCAATAAGGTTGGTATATTTATTTGATGCCAAACAAAGTTTGTGGCAAAGAATATTGATTTGTTTCATACAAGGCAAATAATTTGGAATCTGTCAGAACAGAGCTGACGTCAGTTTTTCACTTTTGCCTTCATTTAGGTTTTATTGATAAATAAGCACAGAGGTACTTTCATACACACTAAACAATTCTTATGGCATAAGAAAACTACATATTTAAAACATAACAAATAGTTTTAATGAGAGTTCCGCCGAACATTATTATTTCTTGATGTTTCCAATTTAAATAAGTTAAAAACTCGAAATGCTCCGGTAACTGTTTCCATGGATGCAAGATGGCCACCTCTAAGTGGCAAGAATAAAGATATTATCAGTAACTTACTAGTTTTATGGTCAACACATATTAATGATAGTAGTCTGTAAATTTCATTCAGTCGCCTAGTACGCCATGCGGCGGCTTTTATTTTTAGCATGCTCAAAACACCCACCGAGGCTTGCACAGCGTGTTAGACAGCACGCTGTGGCAACGTTATGGGGTCTTCTAGAGCGCCGTAGGCGCGTTGTGGGCGCGCCGCATGAACGCTGTAAAGACGCTGTGTAAATTCTGCATTTGGTGTAGGCGTGGGCAATGTTGTTTTGTTTTATAATAAAACAAATGATCACAAAATGTATGACCATATATAAAGTATTAATTATTATAAATGCAAATGGATTAAGTTTCATTAAACTAATAAAAATTAGCGCTTGACCATAGAGTGTTTTTTATTTCAATAATAAGTTGTTAAGCAAAACAAACCTGAACTAAAACACATCATTGTAAACGCTATTTAATGTACACTACTTAGTATATGTGTGTTACTACATAGGTTGCAAGTCCTGCGAGACTTGAAACATTTAAACAGCTGTTAAATTCTGTGACGAATTGCTTTGAAGTTTTCATCATATTTCCATGTATGTGGGCAAGGCATAGAGGCACAGGTATGAATGGGAACTGCAACACATATTACACGTCCAGATTCTTTTCAGTTGCAAGAAACAAAAGCCGTCCAAAAAGATCTCTGGAGCATTCAAGTTCTATGCTGTTTTTCTTGTGATCTGTTTTTCTTCTTGAAATGTTCTGGGTGAAATTCTTGTTTTTTTCGTCTAATTGGTTTTTTTTAAGCGTGAAGGGTCTTGATGACATTCTGATTCAAAAGTTTCCATCAATTGCTTTCCAACTGACTGAACTGAGGTCAGATTGGTCGCGATGTCTTCAGACACTGATTTTCCTGTTGAATGACAATACAGGTCATTATCTGCAAACGTAGGTTTAAAGGGGGTTGAGGGTATTTTGGACCCCATTCTTTATCATATTCAAATCTAGCTGGTCACGTTTAATTCTTGAAATTTTGTTTTCCTATAATAAAGAGTCAACTGGTTGAATACCTGCCTTCTCGAGCAATTTTCCAAATGAATGATGATTGTTCGTACGAAATGGGTAATCATCCAGTGTTTACGAAATGCAACAGAAGAGCTTAAAGCAGCTGTCCTCCAGATGCTCAAAAAATAAAAAATGAAAAAAAGAGAAATCTATTATTACTGACCCCTTAATTTAGTTGAACAATAGTTGGTAACACATCGTTTTACTTTGCATAATCTACTGCGTTACTAACGCATTAGCCGTTAGGTAATGTAGGAATATCCCGATGGCAGAAAAGCGAATTGTCCGTTTTCAAAGCAAAAAAGTGAAAATATGCAGGTTTTTTTTCCATATTTCTAACAACTATTATATATATTTGAAGATATATTTTGAAAAAAATGTAACTAATGATTTTATTAGTATATTCTGGAGGTCAGCTGCTTTAAGTATGTCAAACCTCCGTTACAGGACGCTGCATCCTCGTTTACTGTTTGCTCAACTGGTGCTCTCGAAAATGCTTTTTTTTGTCTGACCGTGAGTGCCCCATTTTTAATTATGGCCCTTACTCCCTGGTGTGTTTCATCCATATTTAGCAGATCCAAGTGGTATCTTACCACCCACCTTGCATAGTTGTGTCTGTTTGTAGCAAAGAAAACAGCAGCTATCTCTCTAATGTAGTAGGTGAATAGAACTACATCATTGGTGTGGCATGCACAGTTACTGTACTTTGTCAGTGCAATGAATCCAGAATTGCGCAGTTTGTCCATGTAGACTAGATCTTGTGTCTTGTAAGACTGATTCATATGTGAACATCAACTGTTTCTTGTGATTGTTCAATTTCTTCCAGTACATCACGTCTTTGATTTTTGGAAACTTGCTGAATTGCATTACAGACAGTTTCTGGTAATGGGTATTTGGCAAGAAATTCATTCAGGTGTAGATGTCGCAATGCTAAGAAAATAATTGGATGAAGTCTTTTGCAACTATTGAAATGTTTTCCATGAAGAAATCCTTTGAGTGATCCTGACCCGAGAGCCTCACAGTCAATAAGAATGTAAGTTATTCCAGAATCTTCTATGATGTAGCCAAGTGAAGCGAACTAGCAAGCTTAATATGAAGTGAACCAAGGCAAATAAAGACATCATACACTTGTGATTCAGTGCTTTGTAATTGCGTTGCAGGCTTTGCAATTGCTAGGTCATAATGGACAACTATATATTTTTGCTTCCACTCTTTAGCAACTTTTTGGAGTTTCAGCAACAACATCTAGACATGTTAGGGGAAGTTGGATATTTTCCATGTATCATATTCTCTGCAATGGAAGAGTATCTTCAGTGTACCTGGAATTCCAGCCAATCCACATAGATGTCTTCGCACTCAGATAACAAGCCATTGTCCACAAAGTCTATTTGAGTCATTTGTTTGAGATGCGAGGGAGCCGCTAATATCTTCACATGGTAAACAGATTTGTCAATTCTTGGCTTTTTCTGTATGGTTTTCAATAATATTGTGTGAACCAGAATCAAGTGTTCTCTGTTTTAAACGTTTCTTGTTTGTTGGTAAGTTTACTTGGTTTTCTTTGTCATTGCTACTGTTTTCATTACCTTGCATAATGTTTTGATAACATATTCCAACGTTGTCATGGAGTGTATCTTTCCGAGAGAGTGTTTCATTGTTCGAAATTGTCCCAGGCAAGAGAAGTTAAGAGACCATCGGTACACGGTTCACTAGGTGTTGTGGAAATTTGTTCTTCAATGGAGATGACTAAATCTGTTTCCAGCTCTTCTATTGTGTTGTAATGCAAACAATGACCAAAATGATTCAGGATTTCTATTACCTTCCTGCTTCACTGGTTTTATGGCACCTTTGGTGCTGGTAAACAAACTGGTAAACAAACAGTCAGCACAAAGTGAGTTAATGTATCGGTCAACTCTTGAAGATGGTTTTTCACTTAAGCCAGTGATCAGTGTTTAAAAAAATGTTTTTAACAGTTCAGGGGTAGGTACTTGATGTATGATATTTTCAGCAGTAAGCGGAAATGGGGAAATCAGTACTGGCCTTTTTTATTTCAACTATCAGCTTTCTCAGGTGCAGTGCTGTGTCAACTACAGTCTGTGTTTCTGTCAAGCAGCAGTCTATGGCTTAATTAAACGCATTAGTGGTGGGATAAACAACTTGTTTGTTGCTTAACTTCTTCATTTGTAAAAAAAACCTTGGAAATGCTTGAGAACCTTTGGCCCAAACTATATGCGTTATCTGTTTGAGTCTAGACATTTAATTCAAGTAATCTTACTTTGTACCTGTCGTATGTCAATAATTCTGCATTTCTCTTCTGTACAATAATTTTTCCACATATTCAGTGATAACAACGAAAGTTTTTACTGTTAAACTTTTAAACGTGCCATCACTGTGGCTGTCATTAGTTTTCTGTTTACGTTGTGCCTCGTGTTGGCACTTCTTACAGCTGGGGTGGTATTTTATGCCTTTCGCAACACTGTCAACGGAAGAGATTCTTGCACGTAGTTTTTTGTCTCCTTACTTTATAGCAGCACTCCGTATTTTCTCTGCAGTTTCCCGATTTTTACAGTTAACAGTATATTCTCGTGATGCACCAGACCTTCTACGGGCTTGACAGCAAAAAACACACCGACCACCTGCATTAGAAGAATCAACATCAGAAGACACATCAGCTTCAGATCTTAGAAACACTTGTCTCTTTGGTATACATATAATGGAAGAGATATTAAAAGAAAAAAAACTGTTGTAAACGTCATGGACAAGTCAAGTTTATGGGCACCATGAACAAAATGGCCCATACAAAAACACACAGAACATTACAAAACACGAAGTATACAAAGGCGCAACATACATTAAGAAATAACTATTTTTTTCTGTTGTTTATTTATTTTTAATTTTAATTACTTAAAGAATTACGGAATTAAACAAAACGACAGGAAAAAGAAAGAAATACAAATTCAAAAATCAAAAAGGGATGACAAAGAGAGAGAGAGAATCCTTAGTACAAAAAGTCTTCTGCCTGTGAATTTCATCACAGATCCATGGCAGGGGGCACTTGTTATCAAAAGTAAAAGGTACAGTTTTGTTTTGTTATCTTTGCTACAGCAGTCAAGTTTTTTGTAGCAATCTGAATGATAACTATTATTTACAGAGAAATCATCTGGTAAGTTCATACACACATCTGCGAAACGGTTTTGACAGTCTATACTGCTTTGCAATTTTACTTTTTCCCAAGTTTCATTTGTAAATGTTTTGATGTCATCTGAGTTGTACGTGGCATCATGTGGAACGCATGTCAGCTAAGCAGCCATCACTAACTTGAAATAATTAGTCATATCAATAAATTTTGAAAGGAATAATCATAAAGAGCTGTAAGATATTAGCTGTTGTCCTTTGAGCTATAAACTGTATAAAGCAATGTCAAAATTCAAATCTGTACCCACATCATCAATGTTTAAAGTCATGAATGACTCTGTTAAAGTTTTTTATTGTGTATGTGATGATTGAAAAATGTCAGTAAAGTACTAATGGCAATGATAAGGAGAGATGAAATGCACATATTTCAAGCCTAAGTTAGCTAAAATATCCAACCTTCAATTTCAATTCGAATGAAAAAATGTAATTATTAAAAAACTATTGTTACATAATACAAAATGTTATTAATGTACAAATTAAATACTTAAAAAAAGTAATTTTGTATACTTATTTCTTTAAAAAAATATACAAGGTCAACACGACTAGTAGACGAATTTGGCAGCTGGTATCGTTCTGGCCTCTAGTGTAGAGCAAAGCAGCGATGCTCTGAAAATATAAAAAAAACACTACCTGAAAAAACTTGCTCCTAGTTTGTTTGTCATTTTAAAAGGAGAAAACTTAATTGCATAACTATCATAGCTGACACCTTGGTTGATATCACTGATGCAGGGTTAACTTTCTCTTGAACCTCCCACAGTGAGATGTTAAAATTATATAAAGGAGTTATGTTTTGATTCATGTTCAAAAGTTAATCTACACTTTTACCTCTTGGGCTTCTTGAAGACATGTTCCTTGATTCTTTTCTATCGCCCAATAATCAGCTATGTTTCTGCAAAGTTTGGAAAATGTAAGGTTTTGCTTAAACCAATTCTATATACATTATAATTTTAAAGTATTGATATAATTACCAGGAAACACTTGAGAGTTTCTGCAATAACAAAATAACAAAATATACAATTACATAAAAACAATTCGAATTCAAATAGATAACTGTTACAAATGCCTGGTAACTTCACTAAAATTGTGTTATCTATATGCATATTACAAGATAAAATCCTCCAATTTCTTTTATCCGAATATGCTTATCCGGATACTATTACACTGTTTAGACATAAAATGAAAAGGGCGAGGCCAGAATAGTTTATATTACTTTTTTGTAAATTACAAAAACAAAAGATTAACTATTTACAAGTGATTTACCCTAAGATTCGTTAATTGTTTTCATTCTTTTCAGCATACAACCAATAAAACAACCAAAAGAATGCATTGTTTTTAATACCAAAATTAAACCAATTGCATAACAATACAATGTTAGATAATAAGAAAGTGTACACTTGTTAAAACATAATATAAATTAAGTAACTAACCATGAGTGATCAGTTGAAAAGAGTTGTTAGCTGTTGTCTGGTTAAAGGAAATATTCTCTCGTCTGTAAGGACACTTCCCATGGCAAAATTAGTTTAAAGGGAAATTACTTACAGAAAGGAAACAAATCACTATGCAAATTGTAAACAATGCTGGTTTCAAAAGTTATTTTCTCAATCCATGAATTGAATGTTTTAGATTTATAATCAACTTAAATTGTTAACATATTTTACAGGTTATAGGTATTTTTATTGTTGAAACCTGTATAGACCCTTGTTAGTTCCCTTGTTAAATATTACCTTAATCTAAATCTACTTAAAATTACTCTCATCATAGACTAGTATTAATTTGACTAGTTCTTATTATTTAAAGTATGGATCCTGTTTGTTGTTAGGTCTATGTGTTTTTCATAAACATTTCATGATATCTCATAAAATAGTATATACATGTATAAAAGAACCCTTTTATGCATGGTAACCATTAAATGGCTTCTATTGGTGTTTCACCCTACCCACATTAAAGTCTGTATTTTCATAAGATACATGCTCAGAATCGAATTGTATATCTATAGTGAGGAAATATGTTCAAACTTTAAATCAAGCACACATTAAATGCTATTTTGTTATTTTTTGAGAAAATAGGATGAAATGAAACCAACCAGAATACAAAATTTGTGATTTTTAACACTTTTTTAAGGAATTAATTGCAATAATTAAAAAAAATGCATTTCTTTCTTTATTCATAACACATTATTTTGTCTGATAATATGGCATAAAAACTCAACTTGTACAACGTTTTTACAGAAAACACAACATGAAATATATGGAATTTTGTATTTTTGGCGGCCATCATGAATTTTTGTACTTTTGCCCGAGCTACGGAACTTAAGAAATGGGTTTTTAGAAATTACAGGCATTATGCTTATAATGATATGCTCATTTATGGTGATACGGAAAATTGCAATAAAACCCTGCCATCTCTTAGACGATTACGGATTGCAGAGTTAGCACAGCAAGTCCTGAAATAAATATTCAAATGTAATGTTTTTATTATCTGTGGACAAGGTGTTAGCACTACCAGTCTTGCAAGCATATTATGCAAATGTAATGATCATGTTGAACGCTGTAGGGCACAGTGGTAGCACTGCAAGCTCTCGCGGAATACAAAGTGCGAGCTTCTGTAGACCTTGCAGTCACCTTTCACACGCATCACACGCATCCCCCTACAACTGTACGGATTAACAAGGACAACGCCCATCTTTTGAAATCGATAGACGTATGTATCTATATTGTGATTTTGTTACAAAACACAAGATAAATATTATTGTTCGAAAGTCATGCATTACAATATTAAAACACTGTGTTAATAGTTTTATGAATAATCTAATCGTTTTTCAATTGTGTGTTATAACATAACAGGAATATTATTGGTTGTTATTTTACTTTCAAATTATTAGAATTTAGATTTGACAAGGTTGTTGCCTTTCACAAATACCTTAACACTTTATTGCTAAGCACGTTTTCGTTACTGGTATGTTTAGATCGACAGAATATACAGCGATCACAACCCATTTAAAGTCACCGTTACTGGAAAAGGATCCGGAAGACTTAACATGGAGTTAAGGTGGAATAGGATGACAGCCGATGATGAAATATGTCCATTCAATCTCGAATCTCCAGATTTGAGTCACGTCAACCTTAAGTTTGCAGGAAATTCACAACAACGACACTTTGTTGCCGATAAGTATGTTTATGCACGATAGTTAGACTGTGTAACTTTTGTGTGATTATATCATTATCATTACATTTTAATTGAAGTGTCTTAAAATGATAAAAAGGAATGCGCTCAGGAAGCATAGCCTGAATGGGAAATAGCAGCCTCGGTTTAATTGAAGTTGTTCATCAGTAGTAATTAGCAATTTTTATATCGTTGACTTCAAGTGTATGCGAAAACATTTAATATATCGGTTGTTTACTCATGCAGGCTTGAACGTTCATGGTACCAATGCGCATTTTATCAAAACTGTGTATTTTTAGTGAGGACCTGTCTCAAAAAGGCACTTACCAGATTATGTTTTCCTAAATGTACTATTCAAATGTCACTGGTCAAATCCAATAAAAAACGAGACGATTAAGTCCAATTTATGTCGAATACATGTACTGAACAAACCAAACTAGAGAATTACTTATACGTCTTTTGAACACACGTTTTAACTTATGTGTTCTGTAATACTTCTCTATTTAGAAATAAATACATTTCAGTTGGTGTGACGTTTGTGGTCACTGCAACGGTGAAGGCGACCATGACAACAAAATCGAAGATACCGATGTTTTTGATAGCATTTTTAAACGAAAACGCAGATACGCCGACAATGTATCTAACAACCAGACGTGCGTTAAGATATCTCTCAGGTAAAACTTTGATTTCCATGATTTCCACTTTGAACTATACAAGAGAATGACAATTTACGAATATGCATGCAGAAATAACAGACAACGTGTGTGTTTTGTTATAATATATTTTACCACAAACATTGACAGATATATGCTTATGATTAACCCCACTGCAAAACAAATTAGAGAATAATAAGGGTACAATTGTGATAGATC
>Ga0224511_10000453_pt1 | contig 19446 bp, 12 predicted proteins | sample SF_May12_sed_USG_2_FD_169988 | JGI IMG/M metagenome (GOLD analysis project Ga0224511, IMG submission 169988) | Sediment microbial communities from San Francisco Bay, California, United States - SF_May12_sed_USGS_8_1 | ecosystem: Environmental > Aquatic > Marine > Sediment | place: USA...
CCTTGAGTCCTTATTTATCAGTTGTTAATTCAGCGATTGGGGGGCACTCTTTCCTTGGGGTTAAAAAGGCCAACAAGTAGGGAGTATTGCTAGGAATATTGATCCATTCTCTCAACCAAGCCCTAATCTATGCACCACAAACGACCATGACCCGTGTGTACTGTGCGTATAGTTGGATTTTTGTTGGTGTAAGTTCCTGCCAGATCACTCACTTTGCCTTATTGGGTTCCAGGTGCCAAACCACCATAAAATGCTGACCAGTGCTGTGGCTGGCGGCTTAGCTGGAGCTATTGCTAAAACAACTATTGCACCATTTGACCGCACCAAAATCAACTTCCAAGGTAATCGGGTTCCCTGCAGTGAGTATGCTACCTGGTTGCCTGACTAGTTTTGAAGTAGCAAGAGATCTTAATGTATCTTGGGACTATGCTAATGTACCCTTGATTATCATATATACCCTCGATACTACGAACCCTTGTCGCTTCCATGTACCCTGTACCTTTGCGTGGTAAACTACCTACTCAATAGGTGTATGCACAGAACAAGGTAATAAGAAAAGATTGCAATGAGCTGCCATATATGAGATGCTGGGGGGGAGGAAACGATAAAAAGTGTAACAGCTGTAGTGAGACATTTAACTTATTGTTCAACAGGTAACCAAATAGGTATGGCCTCCTGTTGCAATGGGTGTATATTATCTTGACTGCGAAATGTACTTTCCTCCCCGGTCAATGTTTAGTTAACTTGGCAGTAATTGATTGTAAACTACATGTAAACTACATGTACGTAGCCAAAGTCTCGTCATTGCTGATCAATATTGCTACCATGACAAAATGACAGCGATTGATCTCAATCTTTATTTGCACCTCTTATCAGTCCCGTCATTGATGACTGATAATGACTTTACTGCTACTACTCTACAAGGGATGGTAAGACCAAGTTATAAAGCTATCCTGGTTTCAGCCCAGAAAAAAACATTGGAGTTTCTAGGGAACCTACTACTGTTCTCGGGTTAAAACACTCAGGGAGGTGCAGAGATATTAAAGGCTGCTGAATGGTTGGAACGCTTGCAACTGATGCTGACGGTCCCGGGTTCAAAACATTTATGCACATGATTTCTCAAAAACTCTCTGTTCTCCCAGCAGGAAGAGGGCACTAGGCTCTTCTTCAGGGCTGGGAATGGTGAAGATGGTGAGGAAGAGGAGTGGTGCCCCACCTCAGTAACACCGCTGCTAGTACAAGTTGGCTGTTTACAACAGCCATTTTTCTGCACAGCCATTGGCTATGAGAACAAGATAACTAGAGCGTATGAAGTGTAATTGCTTAACCCGTAGCCAAGCTTGAACTGGCTTAGTTCTGGTTCCATGCGATTCAGAACATTATGCAATCGCGTGTGAATTTTGAAACATTTTTCATCGATCATATCATCATCATATAGCTGAGGTGTTGGTGTCAGATGATTGCAAGGAAACACCAAAGCTGTGGATTGGAATATGAGCTATTCTTGTTATGTGTAGTCTAAACTCGAAGATGCCTAGATAATGAATGACCCATGACCCATGCCAACATTTCCTAAAACCAAGATTCAAAATCCCGTATGCGTAATCCTTAGCACCAATCGATTTAGCCTAAATTGAATGTCGTAACCCTCAACAGCTAGTTTAATTAATTACTTTATATACTTAGGTTACTTTAATATTCCTTAAATTATCATAAAACAATATTCTGTTAAATAATAGGCAATAACTGCACCGTTGTTAGTCGCTGTATACTTTTTGGAGTTATCATCCCCTTTATCAGTATCTGCGCCCCCCGAATTACCCTGCAGTTTCTGTACTGGGTGTGTATTAGGAGCGTATTCAGAACAGTAAGAACAGTGGCCCAGTTTCGCTATCAGATGCAGCATTGGGACTCAGCGGCCATAGTTATATCTAGGAAATAATTCTACCCGCCTGAGACATCACGCCAATTGGTAAACACACCCAAGAGAAGCAACATTATAGCGATACATAGACCAGTCACTGGATGGTCAGTTATTATGTGTCAAATAACAGCAATGGGTGTCATCTGGGAACCTGATAGAATTTTTTATTAGATAAGGGCTTTGCTCCTCGGTGCGATCTTCAGCTCCTGTGTAATATTTTCATGCTTCATTGGATCATCAGACCAGACACCTGACAACCTAATGTCAACTGATTTCATTACACAGAAAGTCTAATGACTCACCCGGGGAAACGCTGAGTTAAATAGAGTCAGTAGGGTGATTTCTGCACCACCCCTGACAGCTGTTTCGTCTGCTTGAAGAAACAAAATTAGTGGCGATGTAATGTAGCTTGCAGCATATACTCTGAGGGAAAACTAACAGGTAGGTTGTGAATCTTGTTTCTCTTTTGCAGTTTCCACAAAGAAGTTTTCTACTAAGGCCGCGTTCAGGTTTCTCGTGGCTTCCTGGCGGAATGAAGGTTTCACCAGCCTCTGGCGGGGCAACTCTGCCACTATGATTCGAATAGTTCCGTATGCGGCTGTGCAATACATGTCCCATGAACAGTGGAAGCTTTTCATGCTCAAGTCACATCCTGGTGAAATGTGAGTCCCTAAACACTCCTCTATCAAATGTTTGACTTTCGGATAGAGAGGGGTAGTACTGGTTCCACTTGGGCACTCTGCCATCCTATTTAACTAACCTCCTAAGCCTGTGGCTTGTTGCAGCGGTAGAAGCTAGGAACTCTGTGAAGAGCTCATTCTCACAGTGGGTGTTCTGTATGACCAGGACTTAAACCCATGATCATTTGATGTAGAGCCAAGCGCTCTAACCATTCAGCTATCCCACTATCTCTAACTGCCAAGATTCTATTGTTCGCTGTTCTTTAGAACTGATGTTATTTTGTAGACACTTGCCACCGGTGGAGCGGTTTTTGGCCGGCTCACTCGCTGGTGTCACTTCAACGGCCTGCACATATCCACTAGATCTCGTTCGAGCACGTATGGCGGTTACGACACGTCACCAGTGAGTCGTCCCGTTGATAAAAATATACATTAACTCCGCAAATTCTAGTGGATATGAAACCGTGATATTTCACATGTCTTTCTGAGAAACTTTCCAATAATTTGGCAAGCTCGGTTCCTTGAACAATGACAGATTGCTGGAGATTTCCGATCTAATGGTTTAGTTACTGGGAAAGACTAGGCTGGAAAAGATAACTATTACATATCCATACATCTGGTGGACTTTCATTGTTACAACCACACAATTTTTTTTTTCACTGTTTTGGCGAAGCTGTCGAGGTAGATACTCGTTTCTTGATGAGTTATACCGCAGCATGGAATGCCATGATCGAGTCAGTATCTGCGCTTGTTTTAGTGAGACTAAGATTAAAGTGAGGAGTTCATATTCCCAACGGAAGCTCGCCGGGACCGGGATTCGAACGCGGATTTTCACAGTTGGGAGTCTAGCGCTTTACCACTGAATTATCCCGCTGTCCCAACCATAAAGCCTTTTGCTGGGGACTAGTAAACTAAATCTTAATGAATCTTCTCTCTGTGCTCAGAGCACTGAAAGTTATGGTCTACACTGAGATCCCCCATAACGGAACACAATATCCACCCAAATGGGAGCAGAATCAGAACCGGTATTGTGAGGTGTATATAATGTATCGTATGCACGGTCAATTAGGAACATAGATTCTTTATGCCTAGGTCACAGGCCTGGTGTTCCTTTTTGTTTGTTTTATCCATCCCAGGGAGCATGAGGCTATGATCTCCTCGCTTTAACCCAAGCTCAAAATAAAAACAAGCCTCATTATAAGGTTGAACATTGATGGTGACCCATACGTGATGCTCCATGCTATGCCATAACTGGTAGCAAGAGAAGTATCTAATCCGACAGGTTCATCATAACAGTGACGGCGCCATTATGAGAAAACCATCCCCGATTAAGACCAAGACATATCACAGGTGTACAAAACACAGACACAATTCATTCACTCTACAAACTGCCATCTCATAAGCCACATGTATGCCCACTTATGAAGAGTATGGACAGTGTCTGTCTTGCTGTAGGTATCATACACTCCGAGAAGTGTTTGTCAGCATATGGAGGAATGAGGGCGTAACTACGCTATACAGAGGGTTTGCCCCTACTATGCTAGGCAGTATACCTTATGCCGGCCTCAGCTTTTTCACTTATGAATCCCTGAAAAAGTTTCACGCAGGTATGTGAGCGGCACTCCTTGATTTAATCCGATCAAGGTTCCCTGTTAGCCAGGGAGCACACTCCGAGATCTCGTCATGTATGTCAAGTATAAACAGGTAAAAAATGATTTGCTTGGACTGGGTTGCTAGTGAATGGTAAGCTGAGCATGGATTCAGTTCTCAGAATGATATGGTTGTTTCTTTCCTAAAATTCACTCTAACACTGAAGCTTTTTTAACCAACTGAAGGAGATAATTTCTATAGTCAGCCCACATGTTCAGCACACGTGCCACTATAAGATTGTAACACTTTAGCGCTTCGGCAGCCGGGTTTTTATTAATTTGATCTTTCCCTATGATATAAGTGAGAATCGTGTGGGAATATTCCTGCTATTTTAGAATGATTGCACGCGAAAGAAACTCGTCGAGGGAATGTTATAGATCAGAATATCTTCACACCGTTGTGGTTTTATTTCCCACAAGAAGCGGTGTTCACTCTAATACTGTATCGCATGCGTCAAAGATGACGCCTGTACGCTGGAAAAAATCCAAAGCCTGTCCCAATCTCTCGCTCATACGCACATCACTGTAAATATGGATGCAGCATCGTAATAAGACTCATCTCGGGATCATAATATGTCCATCAAGATTCACGTTGGTTTTTGTAGAAGAGATTGGAGATAGCATAACGCCATTGCATAGGATGCTCTATGGGGCTATCGCTGGTGCTACAGGTCAATCACTGACCTACCCTCTAGATATAGTGAGAAGACGCATGCAAACGGCTGGTGAGTTGGGTTTATACTACCTTGGTAGACCACCCCATGCCCATACGATGACACTCCCCTCCCATTCAGCACCCGCCCAGCTGTGGCGTAATTACAATGACTAGAATCCCCACTCAGATTTATTACAACGATACAATGGCAAATATACCCGTCAGCTGCACTACAACAATGGCAGATACAGTCCCCTCCCGCATCTGTATTACAACAGCAAACAACCATATTCAGTCGAACTTTAATGACGCCAAACATGCCCACACACCCTGTTTGTTCAGAACCAGTTAGGTTCAGTTGTCGTATCACGGCAAGGGCAGCTGAGTTGTAATGCTCTTGGATTTTGTGATGTCTAGGTATGATAGCTCAGTGGGAGAATGAGTGCATCTCACTCTCTGTCCTCCCCATGGTCCGGGTTCAATTCCCAGCCATAGCGGACTATTTCAAGGGATTTCCCCTGGGTGATCACACTCTGCCAATCCGTCTTTAGCCAGCGTGGCAAAAAGTGGCTCAATCTCTGCTCAATGGCACCACATAACCTGTGGACATCGAGGAGGCAGGCTGAAGTCCAACCATGGATAGATGATGGCTGAAAGGAAAAGGAGATATAATTTCTCTTGTAGACGACTGTTTAAACTGGGCCTTGCCTTGATATCAATGTAAAATCATTTATTCTATTCCAGGTGTGGTTCATGGACGTATAGCTTGTTATAACACTATAGTGGGTACACTAAAAAGAGTAAGTCGTGAAGAGGGGATTATAAGAGGACTTTTTAAAGGCCTATCACTCAACTGGATTAAAGGCCCTATTGCCGTGGGAACTAGCTTCATGACGTTTGACACTATTCAGCTCTTCCTTAGAAGGTTTTCCATCTTTCATGAGTAATGATCCTTTTCTTATTTTTTGTCAATAGGAAAATTATGAAGATTATATTTTAGCCAGTATTTTATTGTTAAAATAAGCAACGAAGCTCTGCTGCCAGTTTTACCCTGCCGTGAATCTGGTCTACCGCAACACTTTGTGCTTTGTATATTTTTTCCTGTTTGCTGCGATGCGTTTGTCAAAAGGTACTCTGTGGATTATTAAAATGATTCCATTTTATGTCCCAGCCATATTTATATATTTGTGTTCAGTATGTGCACTGAATCACTATTAACACCAGTTCAATGTGACCACTATTTCACCCAGTCTGTGACCAGCTCACGTGAATTGCTAAATGTTAAGTGTACTGAACCATAATAATTATGGTTCAGTAGCCGGCACACAAGTTCGTAAATTCTCTTACAACATTGCTTACAGCAAATCGTGAGATGGAGCCTTGGCTAAAAGTACGCTAGTCACTCCAAGAATACATTTAGGCCTCTGATACTTCACTCAATTTAGTATATACTAACTGTTTTTTGGGACTATGAGTTGTACCTGGTTGTTATGTTATGGCGGACCACACCATTCACTTACCAACTTTTGCCAATGGTCTCGTTGATCGAAGAGAAAAGGCTGTCTCCTATTGGGTATATGCATATCTTCTTCTCGAGTCTCCGGGCTTTATCCCACTGAATAAACCCGTTGTCATCTTCAAATATGTGCGCCGGGCTCGTCTATAGTTTTTGTGCGTTGAGTCAATATAAAATGCTCATCCGGTCACGCCCCCTTTTCTCTATATATACGCGCTTGGATCTTTATTCTTTATCATATCGGTTCTCTTTCTTTATATAGCCTCTTGTGCATGGAATACTACTCTAGCGGTGTATCTAATCACCTCGGCAGCAGCTGACGTCAAGCGTCGAAGCGGGAACGGAGTTATTAATAGTCGGATCCGGAGAAAGTGATATATAAGGAGAGGTAGAAGTGTAAACTAGTCAGTGCGACATCACCCCCGTCGGAGAATAAACCTTTAACTCGGGCTGGTCCCCACTAAACTGATCGCTGGCCGATTCAACAACAACTCTTGTCAACATGCAGTCACCAACGCTCGATCCCAGGTATGTTCCACTTTTTAAATTTACTTTTCTACACAGTTGCTTGGTCATGCTTTTATTTGACTAAATTAAATCACTGATTTTCATGAATCAGAGTGTAAAAAAGACTTACGTATGATCTTATTTAAGTTATCCAGGTAAAACAGGGTATCAAATCAGAATTCTAAAATCGCCTGATAGTTATTCTGAAGCGATAGGAGTTTTAAATTATGAGGAGCTCATACTCACAGAATCGAACGGGCTCCCATCCATGATCTAGCGTTCTTCGGCCAAGTAGTCATTCGGCATCATTTTGATCGTATAGAATTCTACCTTATATGAGTAGGACTCAAATATATATTAGATTCTATCACTAAGTTCTAAATAGTCTTTTGAACAGTAAATAAGGAGTTTAGTTTCATAAAAAATATCAAACTATCCATCATTTTCATCAATCATCACCCGCCGCAAATTAAACTTGGAGTATATAAAAAGAGTTGCAAGCCAAGTAGCAAATAAATTTAATGGGGCGGGTGAATTGAACCTAAGATACTGCAACGGTGTACACCAGTTTTGACACGCCACTTAATTGTACAATTTATTGCATGCGTTTACACGCGATATTTATTTATTTTTAATATTTATTTAATTTTGTGTATGGGCATGGAGAAATGAGAGAAAATCAAATCAAAAGTATATCCATGTTGTCGAAAATGAGGGCTTAACCTACCCAGTATATGCATCTTCGAAGTTAATGGTGATCGTTCACAATTATCACAAATAAGCGCTAATCTATCAAATAATAATATAATGGTAGTGGTGATAAGGTAACCCTGATATCGACTTCAAAATATCCGCCATCAGGCTTTTTCAACGTGTTTATTTCGAGCAGCAAACACCCTGCAAAACACTGCGAATCATTATCACCTGTTTCGGTCGGTTTTCAGATAGAATTCCTCTTATTGTTAATTAGTGAATACACTCAAAATTAGGCGCATTAGGTGCTTTTAATGGTTGGCCATATTAGATCATTGTAATGGTTGGCCATAATATCACATTTCCATGTTCCGCTTTTCGATTAGGTACAGATAGGTGCTGGATCTAACAAATTACTCTGTCAAATAACATACATGACACAATTTTATTAAACATAACTCGCTCTTTTAAATGAGGGTTTACAGCAATGACAGCGGTGACAGCAAACGCTAACCTCTTTCTAATCGAGTATAGAACCCTATGTGGGAGAGCAGCAGCACACAAGGCATCCCTCAAATGCAAAACAATGAGACAATTTTTCCAATTGTTTCACGCTTAGTAATATTTACGAGCTCATCATATATAGTTGAGTCATAATAAATCAAGTTACCTAATAATTGGATAAATTATATCATCCAAACATGTTTTGTAGTTTCTTACAACCGACAAAAACAGCCAAGCAGAGGCGCCATCTTATCAACCTTGAGATAGATCATATACGCAGTCTCCTTCCGCTCAAGGACAGGTCCAGACAAAGACTGTCTCAGATAGAGGCTATAACCATGGCATGCATGTTTATCAGGAAAAACCACTACCTCGGATCCAGTGAGTTTACTGTTTTTTACACTGAATATTTCTTTTGTTTCTTATTTGACAATCCTGTTCAGCAATCCTCCTAAGCCTAAGGTTTATTCTAGAGCAGTAGGAGCATTGGAATCATGTGAGGAGCTCACACACCTAGTGTGAACCCAGCATGAACCAGGATCCTTTGAGAAAAATATTGAAAAATCTGGCATATACGTAGAGAATATTGTAAAGGTATAGCGTACCCATGGTGCCCTATGGTGAGCTTCACTTAGAGCCCTAACAAATAACAGGGCTCTAGAATTGCTTGCAGTTTGCACAGAGGTTGCATTTCATCTTCTTTATTGGGTGTTTTAGCATTTGCCTTAGAAGACACTGAGATGCACCCGCACCTGCAGGCGGCCCCTGGTTTCTTCCTCGTCTGCTCTACTGATGGTAAACTCATCTACATCTCCAGCAACATCACTGATTTCCTGGGTCACAGCGTGGTAAGTTAATTACTGCCTCCACACGCACAAGATGGCGCAGTGAGGAGATTCTGTCGGCAATTTCCAGACTGAAAAAGACAATTTGAAAATTGTGCAATGTTCTCCTGTATTTGACTAGCATTGGGTATGTGTGTAAGGCAGGTCGCTGTTTCCAGACTAGACCCTTTAACTGTTGAGCCATACTGCTATCCTTTCTGTCAACATCTAGTCCTCCTTACCCATCTGGATTTGTACTGTAACTTCGAAAAAGTTTTCTAATTAGAATCAGCTTAAAGTGCTTACAAGATTACTAAAATTATATCAAAATGTTATTTTTAATTGTCCATGAAATCTGGAAACATGCTTATTAATCACTTTAGTAGTTTGGAGACCATCATGACATCAGTAAGTCATAGGGCTGGTACAGTGTAATTGCTGTCCAATACTTGTGGGATTCTGAATTAGTTCCGCTCTCGTCAAAAGCAATCTTGTTAAGTCTAGTTCGCTTTTTCAATACCCCAAAGAGATACAGCAACGCGTAAGCGTGAGATAGAATTTCAATGGTCAGTTAGTGTTTTGGTGTTTTGAGTTCAAGTTCAATGAATTCAATCTGTCTATGAAGATGAAAGGAAAGTTTAACGAATTAGTGAGCAATTAGCATTTATGATTACACTCAAAATGGCAACAGATTTAAAAAACTGCAAACCTCAATCAAATGACTCATCCTCTTTTGAAACTGGGCCATCTGTTTTGACAATGTGCCTCACTATCCCACAATGCAGGACAAAAGAACTACAAAGTCCAGGAACGCTGCTATGAAAGCTAATCTAACTATCATACTGCAAGGCGTAAATTGATGCTGTGAGAATTAGTTCGCAACCCAAATTAACTGATTGAGTGAGGTTTCTTATGCCCATTTTACATATCTATTCTTAGCTAACATTCTACAATAATCGCCTCAGTAAGGCAGCTCCTTTAGTCATTTCAATACCGAGTACTTGCGCCAATGACTCAGACTTTATTCGGGATTACGCGATAGCTTAGTCAATAATATTGGGTAGTCCATAAATCGGTTTCCGGTTTGGGCGCAATCCCGTCACCTCACCCTTATTCAATTGTAACATACAATAGTGCAGAGCCATAGAGCTCTTTACTCTATGGGGCACAGCATGAAAAAACACGGAAACAAGCCAATGAGAGTGTGGTGCAATCCATGTAAAAAACAATACTCTGATGCATCTCTATTCCATCATCTGTAAAACATGAGTCCGTGGGCCCCTAAATTGACAAACTATGATGTCAGCCTTCTGCGTGAAGTTGAAAATTAAGATGGGCATGACAATTGCATATTTTTTTACAGATTGATGTAATCAAGCAGGGAGATAATCTGTATAACATAGTGGATCGCAAGGACCATGAGGTCGTGAGAGCCGGTCTCAATCAGGTTCACAGTACGGAAGTCAACTTCCAGTGTGGAATTATCCTTTCTCGCTACACAAGGCGTCAAGCTAGTTTCTTCACTGAGAAGGTTCGTACCCAAGTGTGCATACCCCCAACACCCGTCAGGGTACCTGCGGAGTACCTGCATACCTCTGATACTAGACAGGGTACCTGCAGAGTACCTACATACCCCTAACTCTGGTCACGATACCTGTTGAGTACCTGTATACCTCTGATACTGGTCAGGGTATCTGCAAAGTACCTGCATACCCCTGACACCGAGCTGGAGACAAAGCGAAGACTATACCAATAATATTGAGATGACATAATGAGATTGCTATTATTTATTATGGTAGACGGTACAGGTGTCTGGGTACTTGATGTTTCCCAATGATGACACATCTGGACAGAACAGCCTACTCGTGGCAATGTGCACACCAATTCTCTCTCACTCCGTTAAACTAAATGCTATCTGCCGATCTACGATGACCTTCACTTCAATGCATCACCTTGACATGACCTTCAGAGAAGTCTGTCCACTGTGAGTATCACTGTTTTTTATTCGATTATTGCCATTGGTCCACTCCGGTACACGGCCATTCCAATTAACTTCCGCCCCTTAGGCCTGAGACTTGTTCTGGAGTATAAATTAGGAACTGGAAATTATGCAAGAAGCTCATACCGACAGCTGTCCGGCATGACCACTGTTTAAAACCTGAATTCTTTGATGATGAGCCAAGCGCTCTAGCCTCAGAGCTATCCTGCTAGCCTCAGAGCTATCCTGCTAGCCTCAGAGCTATCCTGCTAGCCTCAGAGCTATCCTTCTAACCTCAGAGCTATCCTGCTAGCCCAATTAGATCTTCCACACAAATAAATACACTCACTTGAGAATAATTCTTAAATTTGCTGGACTCAAGATTATCATCAAAATCACCTAAAGATATTTTATCATTATAATAATATTATTATATATGATAATTACATTATTTGTGCTCATTTGTGTATTTTAGTGGAGAGTTCCATCTGAAAGCTTCCAAGCAGAGTCTGATTGGTCGATCTTGGTATGATTTCATCCATCCTGATACTCTGACCAAAGCTGCCTCACAGCACATGGACGGTTAGTAGTACTACTTATCTCACCATCACCTAGTACCTAAACACTCACCAGTAATGCTCTCATACCCATACCCATCTATAAACATAAAAACAGTCTGGTTCATAACATAGTAAAAGTAGTAGAGAGTGTATGTCTGATGGGGATCAGATGTGTGTCATGCGACTTTGACCTTGACTTTGTCTTTACAGTGACTGATTTAAGCAGCGGAGCGCGCAGATGTTTCTTCCATGGGAAGTTTGTCAATGCTTACGGGGAGGAGATGCCAGTTGCCTGTGCTCTCCATTGGCACAAGGAGCAGAACTGCATTATTTCTACCACTCAGATTCTTAGGTAAGAAGTGCAGCCTTTCTCCATTATGCTTTGTTTATACGTGGTTTTTAGTTGACTAATCTCCTCATCCCCAATCAAGGATAATCTCTCTGTGTGGGAGCTCAACCAATGATGGTAGATGATATGTGATGATATATGTGCGTTGAAAAACTACTGGGTGTTAGTATAGTTAGCTAACAGGCTCACTCTGGAATCTCAGAGTGGGTGAGTTACTGAAATTATGAAAAAGTTGAGAAAAACTTGATGGAAAACTTTTTCTATCTATGGTTGACCCAAATAGAGTCCAGCTGTTTTCATTGGTACCATAGTCGACTTAGTCGACTACCCGCCATGTATAAATCAAGCAATTGATTTGTTACGTACTTAATACCATACCTTCAATGATATAAATACCATTGGTGGAAAAGTTGTGGGGAAATGGTTGGGGGAAGAGGAAAGGGCCCTAAGGGAGGTTTCTATCAGCTTTTCCATGCTTACATAAACCTAAAGTTCCGCATGAGGAAAATTCCGTAGAATAAAGCTGTGAAAAATCACTCTGACCACATCCCTACTGGCGTCATTGGAATCTTACATCAGATATCCCCGGACCAGCTTTACCAATAATTTCTATACTAATGTAAGATCATATGTAACGCACTCTTTGTGTCTTGTAAAGCATTTTTAATGAAAGGCTCGAACTGTGAACCGATGTAAATGAGATGGCTTTGAGCAGCAACTATGTTATATATGCAACATCTATTAATTGCAATCGAAGCTATGAATATATGTGTGTATGTATGACATCACCGGCTCATTTTTCATTGTTATGGTGAAACTCCCGAGTTAGTATAGACACCTCACCTCATAAAAAGGCTTGAGGTTTGAGCTATACAGGATTAGTGTGTGAGGAGCTCTCACAGCTGAGCCTGGCGTGACTGGGATTCGAACTCAGGTACTCACAATTGTGACCCCCAGCGCTCTACCCACTGAGCTAACTCACTACATATCCCATAGTGTTCTACCCACTGAGCTATCTCACTATACCTATTCCGACCTAACATTAATGATTGCATTTGATAGATCTGTGACTGAAGCTTCACAGCACAGCACCCCTGAGATGGAATGCACCACCGCTGCGGCCTCTCCGCAGCACTTCTATCAAGATAAATATCCAGTGTATTGGCCAGTAAGAGGACCGACGGTTCCAACACATCCTATACTCGAGCCGGCACTGCCCATAAACTACAATAAGATGATGCCAGGGTTGCTTATGCCTGTGCCGGGACTAGGACCACGCGCAACTGGCCTGAATGATATTGATATGGAACGATATCAGCCATTGCTGGATGATATGGGAAATGCCAGGTAGGATAAGCACACTTCATTTGCCTTCATGATGCATACAAGAACCTATTTGGTCTCCAGTTAATTTTGGCGACATAAATAGACAGGAATTGTGACATGATGATAATCTTATTATTGTTGATCCTTGCTATTTCCTTGGTACAGGGGTGTGTTGAGATGGTTCTTTGAATGCAGTATACACGTAATGCATTCATTTATGATTTTCTTACAGAATGATTGGGTTAGAAAGTGATCTGGAGTCTTATGGACTTCCATCAACTGCCACAGCATATACCCTAGATATGGTAGGTAATAGTGAATATTGGTGGGATGGTCTACAGGCTCTGTACTCCACACTTCCACTGGAAAGGGCTCCTGGAAAGCCTGATCAAATAGTTTTTGAATAGTGAGGTTTATTTGAATAATCTGATTAGGTTTATTGAACTTTATTGAATTTAGTTTTATTTAATGTGACCCCTGGTTTATATATCAACAAAGATACTAAATTATCCCAGCTTATTTCTAATATAAGCGCAACCTCTTTGGTGTACACCGCGTATAACTCCTATACATTTTTGTTTATAGGAACCTCCGTTGAAAGTCTTTAAAAAGCAGAGATCATTTGAAAATGATTCCTTCACAAGTGCCAGCCCAGAGTGTATGGCATCCCATGGAGATTTTCACGCTCTCTTTTGTCCTCCTGTACCATACTGGAGCTCACTTTCTACTCCGACTAACGGCTTTGTCTACTAGAGCCCTCTCCCTACAGGACCTCTATCCGTCCACCTGTGTGTTACCCATAGACACATAGTAATATTATACATCTATAGGCATCTATGTTTATATGTCCATAGCCCCGTTGGTGTATAGTAGTGTTATACGACTATGGTGTTATATTCATCATTATTATATAACTTATTTAAAATTTAATATATTTAGTATCCGGAATAATTTCTTGCAGAGCTATAAATTATATTTTGTAAACTTGAATGTATTGTACTGTGTGTATATATATCACAGAGGATGGATTTAGTCGATCTAAACCGCTTGAACAGAAACAATTTGTGTTGTGCCATGTATTTTTAATCCTCTGCTGGTCACAGGATTTCAGTTATGCAAAGCTCTCAGCTTCATGGGCATCACACAGACATATTTCTTTTCATTTTGTCGTCTCATCGATCTAGTAAATCATTTGTCATAAAAAACAATAAAAATCCAAGACCAGAACAAAATATATCGCTTTAATCCTGTGGCTAATCCTGTGGCTTATCCTGTGGCTTGTCCTGGAGCTTAAGGACCCAATTAAGAATTATTCAACGACCTTGTATTCAGATTGAAATGTCTTGGACTTGAACCAATAATTTTCTGATCAGGATTCAAGTGCTCTAACACTTGAGCTTATCGCCAACATCCAAATGTATAATATAATATATAATATAATATATAATATAATATATGAGTATACATATTGGTGAAGATCATCTTGTTGTACATGGATGGTATCACTAAACCAATGGCTAGTTTTCAGATTTTTCATAGATTGCCTTATAGATTTGGTATTCAATGGAGCAACGATTAGAGAGAAAGCACAAAATGACACTCAAATTCGGAATTGAACCCAAGTCACCACGACCCAAAGCAGAACACGAGCTGAAAACCTGGAACTGAACAAGGTTATCTAATATCACCCGATAGTTGCTATATAGGCGTTGACAGCCGCTGCTGCACTGATCTGCAACCTAAAAACTAGCGGTGCTGCTGTCACTGCTTTAAATCATTTGGAAATGCAAATACATGCACTAAAATGGATAAAAACAAAGATTATATAATCAAAGTCATCAGTTATGTAAACTTTGGTTGGTCAGCAAGACGAATAATTATGACCTACTTGGCGACATTATGATGTTGCCTATTGGTGTGAAAAATGCCATACCGCAATCAATATTCCACCAAGTAAGCCTGTATATATCTATTGCTGCTACCGCTTGTATGTGTTCTGGAAAATTCCAGCTATAAATCTGAATACAGAATGGAAGAAAACTATATTGCACGAGGCTCTATTCCATCGCAACTGTAGCACTATCAACCACTATATCACAGCGGAACATTGGGACATATAATAGAAGAAACAAAAGTATACATCAATACTAACTTAGTTTCCCGTCTCCATGATGAAACCGGTGTCAGGAGTGGTGCAGAAATCTGCCTTATACTGTATTTAATTCAGAAATTGGCTCACTGAGTCTCTTTGACTCAGCGTTTTTCCGGGCTGGGTCATCAGCAGACTGTTTGGCTACACCCGTGTGCCCAATAGAGAAGGTAATTTTATGGGTCAACACTTGTGAAAGATATTGCATTGAGTTAACTCGGATTTTGACTTTTGCTCAAATCTCAGAAAAGCCAGCGAGCGCAGAGTTGGAAAAAGCACCCAGTCCAACTTATCCTATTGCTTGGGTAACTCGCTATAGTTTTTAACATTTTGTGTTTATAAATATATGTACCAACACTGTGGTTAGAGCCCTGACCCTGTTGATCCCAGGTTCAAACACAGCTTACACATGGTATTTTTCAAAAAACTCTCTCTCTCTGTTTACCCTGCAGGGAATGAGTACCCGGCTCTCTCTGGGGCTGAGGAAGTATAAGACAGTGAAGAAGAGGCATAGAGCCCCACCTCAGTTATGCTGTTGGTAGTACAAGTTGGCTCTCTAACAGCCATTTCCCCCACACATCATCATTCAATTAGGTTAAAGTGCTAAGTTTTTAACATGCCGTTATATATCGGTCTCTTTCTGGAGACCTGTTACACAGGCTCTGTTCTCATCTGTACAGGTGGAGTGACAACACCCAAGTACAGCGTATTGCATAGTCTTGTGTAAACTTTATCTGTCTTTATCTTGACCAACTCAAATTCTTAGTCCTAAGTGAGAAGGTGCACACTATCTGGTCCGAACAGCAATGCAGTTGAGCTGATTGAGTTGATAACATTCCATCTTAGCCCTAGTAATACTATTGCATTAGAGGCATCAAAGCCGTACTGTCTATGTGTTGCAGAATACTTCCTATTGTTTTCCTCAACGACATTGACAACTCATACTATTTCTAATTCTTTTTTCTCATCAGTTTTGATTGCTGTAAAGAGCTCTTCGAAACATTGGGCGTTAGTAGCCCAGCGCAGTGAGGCCCGCACTTACTGGTGAGTCGCCTAACATAGGAGGCTCGCACTTACTGGTGAGTCGCCTAACATAGGATACTCGCACTTACTGGTGAGTCGCCTAACATAGGAGGCTCGTACTTACTGGTGAGTGCGCCTAACATAGGAGGCGCGCACTTACTGGTGAGTCGCCTAACATACGAGGCGCGCACTTACTGGTGAGCCGCCTAACATAGGAGGCTCGCACTTACTGGTGAGTCGCCTAATATAGGAGGCTCGCACTTACTGGTGAGTCGCCTAACATAGGAGGCTCGCATTTACTGGTGAGTCGCCTAACATAGGAGGCTCGCATTTACTGGTGAGTTGCCTAACATAGGAGGCTCGCACTTACTGGTGAGTCGCCTAACATAGGAGGCGCGCACTTACTGGTGAGTCGCCTAACATAGGTAAGTCTCAATGGTATTCTTAGTTTGCCTTTTGAGCGATCGGTTTCTGCAAAATATACTTTGATGATGATAAGGTATACTACGGAAGGCAGGTTTCTCATAACCTGTCATTATAATGGTGGCTTGGAATGGTATGCTGAGATGGTTCCACATTGCCTTTCTCGGGTTCCTGGCTGGGGGTCAGGCAAATGATTTAATCCAAGCCATTGGTTTTCATATATCGCCAGTCGAGATATACCGTCAAAGTTATGGCAATTAAGAGTTTATTTGTCGGTTTATATACTGTTGGATAGACAACTCCCTCAATAAATACACGGCCAACAGAAACAGTCTGGGTCCATATGTCATCAAAACAGATCTTCACACAATCTTGTTCACTTTTGCATGGCATGGATCATTTATTTCGAAATGTTACAGCTAGCCTGGTAGTTATTGGTTAACTACGCTTATATTCGGTAGTTGTTTGCCATATATTTCATTAGAGGGGCCCGTTCTCCTTAAATATTCCATGCCTTGCCAGAGGTGACTAAAACAGCATAGTACAGCCCAACGCTGCCTATTTCAATTTCATTCTCCACCATGCTCAATTGCATCACCCTTAATTCCCTAAAATAGAATTTTGGTCATGAACTGATAAACATAGTCCTTTCCATTATTCCATGTATACATGTGTGGTGTAAAACAGATGCGAACACGCATGTATGCGGTTATGAAGCAGTTTTTAAAACAATCACGCCTTCATGCAACTTCCAACTTGGCTCTCTGGGAGAATCACACTTTATACACTTGGTATGTGTTTAAAGTTTGGTGATGAAGCATTTTTTGATAAGTCACGCTCGATAAATTTATACTGTTTTAGAATCACCGTATGATTGGGACGCTGAACGGCGTTCAGCCTCACTCATATGGACTGGTGATTGAGCATGCCCAAGAGATGCTTCCCTATGAACTACCGTTGTACTCATTCTTTCACTAGTTCACATTTATTAAAGAATAGAGTGGTAGAGTTGGTAAGTAAGGGCCCTGGTTCGATTCCGGGCTTTGACTGAGTGGTTGGAATGCTCACTACTGGCACCGAAAGTCCCGGATTCGAGTTTTTGTACAGAATTTTCTCCAAGTCACTCTCTGTTCACCCAACATGGAATGGGTACCTGGCTCTCTTCAGAGCTGGAGAAGATGAAGGTGGTGAGGAAGAGGAGTGACGCCTCACCAAAAATACATTGTTAGCAGTTAAAGAACAACCCTTATCTTTACTTTATAGAACAAAAGATGGATCATGAATCATCAAATATTGCAAAACCAATGTCTGGTAAGAAATGAAAAACAGCACAACTTCTCATCAAGAGACAAATCTACCATTTTATCGGGTTTTAGCACACAGGGTAAAGCTTTAAAATGTAGAAGTTGATACAGAGTATAATCTCTATTGTATTGTATATGTATGTGTTTGTATGTGCTTGAATAATAATTATTATTTGTAAGTCTGCTATCGCTACTATGCTATCTATGCAAAACAGTGCCATATATGGAAGTAAGCCTGGCATAAGAAACGGTTGGGCAATTTTTCCAATTTTGAGTGTGACTCTATGGTAATCATTGTGTAGTTATCAGTTGTTATAACTCCATTTTCATGGTACCTAATGGAGGAATCTTTATCTTTTGTCAAAGTACGGAATATCAAATAATTGGTTACGTTTTTGAATAACTACTCCCAACCCTGGTAAGATGTATGTGAACCTGTTGTTGCAGCTGATACAGCAGAAGGTTTGAGGGAAGTGTTTGATGGCGTGGAAAAGGTTGTTGAATACACCCCTCGGTTATATTGGATTATCCTTATCGTGTCCATCGCTTTTATCATGGTCTCAGTACTGGGCTGTATAATATATTTTAAACGGCGACAGAGCAGGAAATACGCATTGTAAGTCCTGCAATACTGCCTTTTCTGACTTATCCTGACCAGAAGTAGCAGAAATTAGCCTACTGCATGAGTCATTGATTCAGCACTTCCCAGGGTGGCTCGGTAGACTTACTGCTTATACACCGGCCTACCCATCGAATTACCTTCTCAGTGGGCATGTGGATGTAACATCGGGATCTGAAACCGAAGAGGGTTTGTGAAAGACAAAAGTTTTTGTCCAGACTGGGAATTGAACCAAAGATTTCGGGCCCAAAGCCCAATCCACTAAGGCCTAAGATGTCGCTTCACCCCAAACAAGAAACTGCTAAGTAGTTTACCACGTGCCCTGAAAATCAAGCAAGGTTTCTTTCATGCATTCATTTTTGTTGTTCTCCTCGGGCTCTATATTCCTTCTAAGCCTGAGGCTAATTCTGGAGTGGTAGGAGCTAGCAATTCTAAAGAGCTCGTAATTGGTGCCCAGCCTACGAATGAACCTATGATTTATCATGGTCCAAGCGCTTTAGGCTTCTAGACACGGGAGTTAGCATGATTTTTGGGATAGCAGATGAACACCGAACTTCGGCCCCATGGTCTCACACTTCATGAATCATCTTATAGGGTCAACACAGTAGGTGATGCGTTGATGCCAGCATCATATCATAACAACACCAACCAAAACAACAGCACACTACTAGCAATGCCAAGACATGAACTTAAGGTGCTACCCTTGCAGAAACTCGATTTGCAGACATTGAGAGAACTGAGAAATGATGGGATTTACTATGGT
>Ga0224511_10000454_pt1 | contig 19442 bp, 8 predicted proteins | sample SF_May12_sed_USG_2_FD_169988 | JGI IMG/M metagenome (GOLD analysis project Ga0224511, IMG submission 169988) | Sediment microbial communities from San Francisco Bay, California, United States - SF_May12_sed_USGS_8_1 | ecosystem: Environmental > Aquatic > Marine > Sediment | place: USA...
GGTCAGGCATTTTACCCCAAAACTGCAGATACGTATATGGTACAATTAGACAGTTGTACCATATTCGGCCGAATATGGTACAAATTTGTACCATATTCGTTTTTGTACCAAATACGGTCCGACAACCCTTGTATCCCTATTTACCCAGAAAACGTTATTTTTACATTGAACACATATAATACCAAATTTAACATACCAGGTACCATGCCTGACCCATCTGTTGTAATATAGGCCAAGTAACTCAACTTAACATGCCCACGTGTTTATATAAACACTCTACATAACGACCGGATTCGCGAAAAATGAATGGCGTGGACGCGTGTGTTGCCTGATGTATTTGCTATTTACACTTTAAAAAATGCAAAGTGAGGCGTTTGCATCTTTATTGTGGTTAAATGCATGACGATATGGCATTACAAATATGTGTTCTGATCTACTTTTTGTTACTTAAATCGTTTCACATCGTTTAAACGCGTGTTACCTTGTAACATCTGCTTTGCTTTCATCAATCTTTGAACAATCTGTGGTGTTAAAACAATTGTATATACATAACGTTGAATTTGAAAAAAAAAATGTTTACAAATTCAAATCATTTATTGATACATAAAGGAATCTGGCTCAAAATACATAGAAGGTGTAACACATAATAAAATGTCAAGTAGTTGTATACATGGATTGCGAACGTTGAAGTGTCATTAATTACATTCATAAGTTAATGTTGAAGTTTGATTTTTGTAAACTCTTTCACTATACGTTACGATTTTTAAAAAAAAGCCGAATATTCGGATACTTAAATTGAATTCGAATATTCGGCCAATTTTCGAATATTCGGATATTCGAGTTTTCGGTCCCATCCCTATATTTAACACATTAAAAACACAGTACGTATTGCTACATTTAATTTACGCGTGCTATTTCTGGTGACAGTATTTATTTGGCCACATGGCGACGACGCCATCTTCTTGCACAATATGCAAGCGGCTCCCTGGAAGTTTTCAGCCAGCGAAGCGAAAGTGATTGCGCCGTCAAAGCGCTCGCGGGGAGCTCAGCAACCAATATAGATGCAAATGTACCCAAATCTTTTTGTCTTTTGTGTTGTCGACAATTGCAGACATCGTGTCCTTTATTCAATACCGCTGGTGATTATTCTCATTGGGAGCTTGTTGATTAATTCAAATTTAATTACTTTCGACAATAAAGATAGTGGGTTGTAGCGCTGTCTGTCCTGTCCGATCAGCGTGGCTACACGGCGTGATTTGGCGTGATTTGGCGAGAATTAACGTTAAGTCTCAAAATAGCCGTCTCTGATGGAGTTCAATTCGGCGGCTTTTGGAGGTGTTTGGGGGTCATCATAAACCGGAAACAACAAACTAGACTGCATAGGTCAACACAAAAAAACACCTATATTAACGCGGATCTTTTCACGATATTTATTTAATATACATGTATGTATGTGGTCTTTAATTGTGTGCCTTTGCATTAAAACAATCTATATAGTTTTTCTATTGATAAATTTGTATTTGGTAAGGACCAACTTTGGAAAGTATATTTTATAACTTAACTAAATCGATGCCAAAATAAATAAGCGTTTATAAAGTTGATATATATGCCTATAATAAATAAAGTATTTAAATAATGAAATAAGGCAGTTTTGTCGTTTAAAACGTAGATCTGTTTGGGAATGGACAATCCGCATGTTTTTGCTTCTTTGTGACTTCTGTACACAGAGCAATGTTCAGAATCAAAGTGGCATGGGCGGCGAAATCTCAAAAACGTAGTATACTTGTCCACGGACAAGTGGTTTAAAAACCCCACTTGTCCGTACCAATGCACTATTTGTCCGTACTTTAATAAATACAAATGCAAGTATTTCAACAAAAAATGTTTTAATGAATGCACTTAAATGCTTTCTCACAATATTACTTTGATTATTTCACTGCAATTTTCATGTAAAACATTTTGTATTCTATCTAATTTTTGGACGGACAAGTCAACTGGAAAACGTTACTTGTCCGGAGCAACAACTGTACGACTCAGACAACACGGACAATTGATTTCGCCACCCCTGCAAAGTGGTATTTATATCTAAATCTGGCTATTTGATCGATGGAATAACGTTTTAATATAATAACAACTACACACTCATGATACTGTGTGTTGCGAAACGCATGTATAATTATATGATTATATTGCTGTAAGTCTATATAACTCTTTTGTAAGAAGGCAGTGATAAACGCGATTTCAGAGAAGAAGAAATGGAACGTTAGAACATGCTGTGGTATAATACGTGTTAATGGATACTCAAGTAATAATTATGACATATGTTGGTGTGTAGTTCGTTGTTATGCTATACCGTCGACATAATCGTTACAGCGCATAATTGAAAGTAAACTTCTTTCTACAAATTAAATATAGCAATATATTTGTGAAGATCGACGGTGTATATTCGGTACAAACAATTCAAATGTGTCAAAATGTCATTGTGGGTTATTTTGTACCAGAACCCCTCTACTGTCTTGCCAGAAAATAGCCCTTTCACATGAATTGCGGGCATTTCGGCTTCGGTGGAACTAAACAATTCTAATCGCAATATTTCACTGCTCATTTGACAAAATATAAAGAGTGAAGTATTAATATACGGGCTAATTACTTGTGAGCTTTTGTCACATCTTGCGGTGATTGGTTGTATAGAGTTTCATGACACGGAGCTGGTTTTCAAATCCTTTTGTGAACACTGAACCATTAGTCTTAAGAATATCACGCACCATAAGTTCAGTTAAATATCGGCATGGAATCGACCCAGGTTATATGTGTGATGTGACGCGTCACGTCCCTAAATTGTTTCTCTATTTTGAGTTTTTACATTATTTATTTGATTATTTGGTTAAGCTTAAATAAATGCGTAAGTGTAGGTTTTCGGTTGGCGCATTAATTGAAAATAAAGCACTTTGTAATTATTTTACAGAAATCAGAGATTTCGTAAGTGAATTCATGATTCAAACTTTGCCACAGTAGTGTTGCATGATATCGATAACTAATGATTTGAAAACTTGATACCATTTGCATTCAAATGCGACAGTGTTAGTACTTTACTTCTGACATAAAATCATATCTTTTGGAAATTGTGATTTTGTTTCATTGGCATGAGTCAAAATGAATATAAACTAACAAAGTTTCTCGGAACAAACAAACGGAAATCTACTAGTAATTAAAATGTAATTATGTTTAACCTAAGCAATATAATACAATCTATATAATTTATGATAATGCAATTATTTTAACTGTCATCAGCAGGTGGAAAATATCCTAAACAACTTAATGTAATATAACTTGAGTAATTTAATTGATAGTACTTAAGATTGAAAAATGAGTTTTGAATTAACCGTTTTCTGGTTAGATATTTCTAGTTTTCAGTATATTTAAGGTAAATAGTAAATGGATTGAAAGCTGATTATCCCATAATAATTGTTACAAATGATAATGTTTTGTAAAAAAACAATGTATTAGTTCTGATTTTATATGTGTAACACGTAGTAAATTGAAAGCAATTTATTCCAAAATGTGACATTAGATTTCTTTGAACCGCTCAATGTAAAGTTAAATCTATTTTTTAGCCATGCATAACCATTAGAATGACTATAAAAAATAATCGGAGGATTAATTTTGTTAGATGAAAGACAAAGTATCATAAAAAAGTTTGTTATACTCGTTTAAGAGACAATCGTGCTCAGAATATTTTATTTCCACCAGTTTCTCGGAATTCAGAATACAATTTGTGTAGGAACAAGATTACTTTATCCAGTTTCAATTTATCGCATTTCCATTTCACTTTAATGTTGTCATTTACCCTAATCGTAATTGATGCACCCATAACACGGAAATAAATACCCATAACAAAGTGCTCAGGAATCCCCTTTAGAAACAAAGATTAATTATTTTCTCAAATAGCAAACAGCTGTTTATCAGCGATCTCTCGGGACCTCGCGAGAACTTGCGAGACACACAGCCTCGTTCTGATGCGATCTTGATGGAGTGGCCCTTGGAATTCTGGGATCGCAGACACCGACTGGTTTCCGCTTGGAGAGCTCCAGTCGGTATTTGGTTGACAAACAAGCAGACGGGGATTTGTCGGATCTTGGTAATGCCGGGTCCCACAGGGCTAGGGGCTCTGTCAATGTCGGGCTGAGGCGCGCCGTATCTGTACTGACACCGCGGAAACCGATTCATAATTAAAATGTCCATTAAATCTACTTTATTTAATTTTTAGAGAAGTTGTGTTCTTTTGAAAGAAAAAGAATATCTTTAAATATGAATCTATTGTCTGACTTGCATATCAAAGAGAAACTCTCATTTCTCAAATATTATTGTCTAGTATTTTAAAACCTTTGTTATTATAAAACAAACAACACATGTCGTTAATTACAAATTATCTTCATTACTGTATTTTTTGCATACCGTTTAATTAAAAGTAATATTCATTCTATAAACAAAAATATATTTACATTTTTTACCGTATTGTACAGAAAACAGCTTTTCATCTTAATGATCGCTTGCAACATTAAGCTAGAAGGGTCTTTTGAAGTGCACGTTTTAATTGTGATTTAATGTTGGTTAATATGTAAGATTATTGAGTGTGTGTGATTAGGCCAACAGCGCACATATTAACGTGTTATTAGAACTATTGTTTTCATAATTATGAACATTCAAATTTTAATATGAAAGTAAGTAATTGTTTATTTACGTGACTTGTGAAATCTACAAAATGATATAATATACAATCATTTTACCCGACCCGATGTGTATATAAGTCACTAACAAGATAATAATCAAACAATTGACCAAATGTCATTCTTATTATTGATATACATAACGAAGTATAATATATATTTTGTATAGAAGTTCTCTCTGTACTCTCCGCGTCTAGATTTATAACAGAATTGCCTCCAGTAGGTACGGACTTTATCTGTTTTATTTTAAAGAAATAGCCAGCCTTGCAAGACGCTTCACCATACCAGAGTAGTGAAAAACAAAATAAGTTAATCGCATTGGGAGACGCCGCACTGTATCTGTATATTGTATAAGAGAAGTAACCCGCGTTGCAATGCGTTGCACGAACCAGGGTAATTGCGTACACGAGATGTGACCTACCTAGCAAGTCGCTGCACCGAACCTGGGTGTGTTCGTACCGGGGTGCGTTCGTACACGGTGTAGTTCGTCCCGGTACCTTCTGGCCCATATTAGCACTAAACCGTCCCACAGTAAAAGGTTATTATGTAATTAATCATATTAAAACGATTTTGTGATAAAAACACCACTTTGTTAAAAATGTGTGTAAAGATCGTCTTTGAAAGTCGTTCATTGTGGATCACATGAGGTGAACTGCTCGTAATTCCGCAGTAAAACTACGAACTGTTCGCCTTTGAAGCCATCAATCATGGCATCTACAGTGGTGTGACAGGTTGGATAACTTGCCATATAATCCATGTGAGCTAATCTAGTTACTCAAATGTATCTAAATTATATCAATATTTTAATACTCGTTAAACTGCAGTTATTATTTTCTTCGCTTTTATTTAATATTTGCGATGCTATCGTTGCAAAGTGGATCGCAGCCATAACCGCCTCACTATCATACACATAAGCCTGCACCACTCACTTTGATGCTGCAATTCACGCCATTTAAAGTCATCAAGGAAACTGAACTAACTTAAGATTCATTATCGAGGTGATTGAATTTCAATAAAAATGCGTTTGTAGTTAACAACGTTTCTACTTATGCTCATAATCATAGGTACTGACTGACATTGCTCAGTTTGCGTTCAAATCAGTTGTAATGCAGATGGATACGGTTTATACAAAAATCATAAAACTAAAACCACCGACATTTTGATTGTATTTCAGAAATCAGTAAATGTAACACGAACAACGAACTTTAGGTAAACATTATAACACTTTTACAACTAAACAATAATATTATAACATTCTACAAGAGAACACCTGCCGGTTGAGACAAGCTGTCCTCCTCGTGAACCACCTCCGGTCCAACGTCAGCTCCACCTCTCCGTTGTACTTCCGGTGGCGTCTTGGCCATTCCAGGCCGTTTATCAATGTCTAGCAGACTGTCTATGCTGAAAGGGTTCCGTTTGCGGCATATAACAGGCGCTTTGTCACCAGTACTAGATTCAATTTTGTCATGATTGTCGAAGTCACTCTTCTTTGTGGCTCTGTGATTTGAATTAACAGTCAAAACATCCGAGTCACTATGTCTATCATTTGTTATTCCCGTATCGTCAACGTCAATTTCTTCATTGACGTCACTTACACCGGAAACGTTTTCCTCTCGCACCTCGCGTTCGTTGCCTTTTGTAGAATGCGTACCAGAAGATCCACAAGACGATGTCGACATCGTGCTTATGGCGCTGAACAGTTTCTTCTTTTCTTCAAGTCTGCGCATGCGTTCTTCCTGTTTCCGGCGCTTCCGGTCTAGCTTTTCCTGCTCCTTCCGGCGGATTTCATCCTCGCTGATTGGTTCCCCGCTGCATGTTTGCGGATGGGCGTTGTGTGCGGGGCGGCCGGGACCCTTTCTCGTGTGCTCGTGTTTCCGCCACTTGGCGCGTCTGTTCTGGAACCAGACCTGAAACATGGAAGGAAACCAGGCTCGTGATGCAGAAACAACGAACCTAGCTTGTTTGCTTAGTTCATAATGCTGCTGTTTTCATTGAGTGGCTTGAATACTCCTAAATACATATCAGTCATCTACGATGGACCATTTTTATTGAAGCTCGCTCAAAACTCTTTTGTTTTAGATCGTCTTAAGCATTCCAAATCATGATCATGAAGGCATTGTGGATCACGCAAGCCCTAGGACCGGTGATAAGCATCTCAAGCACCACAATGGCCGCGGAGTGGAGGGGCGGACCCGTGCACACAGACAAGGCCGGCGTACGGGCCAGGGCCGAGTGACTCCCCGGCATGTACCCCGATGAGCGTCTACCCTCTAATTAACGCATTGCTCACCACGCGCGGCGCGTGCACCCAGGACTTAATTATATATTTTAGCCGCTTACAACTGCTAATTTAGTGACTCTCTGTAGAATGGGACATACACCTTATGTGTGGTGACTTTTGGTTATTTAACATGTTCTTAAGTTGTTCGTTTCAAGTGGAATAGTACAAATGGAGGTGTTCTCGCACAAATGCGACAAATATCGCATCAACTTGGTTTGCGACAGGCGTCGGTGAAAAGACGCTGATTACAAACAACTCTCTGTTAGATGAATTTTATTTCATGATATATCATCGAGATATTGTTGATGAAATCAAAGTTAAATTAATATTTTGTATACCTACATTTTACATTCAATTACGTATGTTATCTGCTATCGTTAGGACAAGCCAAAAGTAAAAACTGTATTTACAAATGTTGTACCGTTTTGTAAAATATCAGATACTTTCACGTGTGACCTGGTTTAAACAAATATTTATTTCTGTAGACTAGATATCAAACAAATTTGTATCAGTTTGCGGCAAAATAAATAAAGACTCAGTTTTAATGATTCTTTTTTTAACCTAATGTTGAAAACGAAATCTAGACTTGTTTAACGACAATTACTATAAAATTTACAAACTGTGTACAAATAATACAAATAAACATGAAACAAATGTATTTATGCTAGAATATAATGAAACAATTAATATACTAGAATTTTACGTAGGCAAAATAGTAATCTTAAGAGGTGCATAAAAAAGATTAATATAATTTTTTAAATGTATCATTAATCAATACGTTCTGTTATTTACTAACTATATTGTTAATTATTATAACCAAACATTTTTATTGTTATTTTCTATCGAATAAAAGTATGTTCTTTTTTATTTTAACAGTAGTTTATATAAACCAATAATGTATCCCCAATGATTTTAAATATGTACATTAAAATACGTATTGCTCAGGGTTAATGACCTTGATGACATACAACATACGTATGTGTTTTTATTTTTTATTCCATATGGTAACGACTGCGTAGTGAAATAGGACCAATGCTATATCGATTTAAGTGTTAAAAAAGGATCTAAATTATTCACATGGAAAGAAACATATGTTTATCAGAAATTAAATATTGGGCCTTGAACATTTCTTAGTGACAGCTTGTGTGTAGGGAATAGTTTTAGCCGCTGACACTTGTAACATTCGGTCTGATTTTATACTCGGTTTCATTAATTATACTATTTTTCTTAATAGATCAATATACATGTATGCATTTTGTTGCTACAAAAGTTAAATATACGAATACTAGCATTATGCTTGGAATTTTATTCTTGTAAGCAATATATTTTATATATAATAATAGTAATTATAAACTATATATTAAAATTGAGCCAAACAATGAATATATTTAGGAAACCGACCAATCAACCCCTGTAGTTTTTTTTAAAACTTCGTATTCTTTTAATATGATTTATAAATAAAACGTTAAGTTTTGGTCAAACACTTAGAAGAAAAAATAAAGTCTAACAAAACAGTCTCAATAAACAAAATATCACGCACCTGCACACGAGACTCCACGAGATCTAGCCGCATGGCGATGGCCTCGCGCATAAACACATCCGGGTAGTGGGACGCCTGGAACGCGCGCTCGAGCTCCTCAAGCTGCCAGCTAGTGAAGTTCGTGCGCGTGCGTCGCCGCTTCCCGCCCGCGCCGTCGTCCTCGTAGTAATCTGCAATCAAGAATGACGGGAGAAATATTTTTTACATATGTTGTTTTTTTAGCGTACGATAACAGGTTGCTTGAAAGGCGGAAACATGTGTATTTTTGTATACGGCTAGGTCAAAGTTATATAGGTATTGTCGTTAATGATCTAGACAAAGAGAATGTATGTTAATTAATGTCCAACATAGTTGCCCATTTTCATGGTATGTTTTTCACTTGCAATTTTTAAAACTATTATTTCATTGAAGTTTTTTTCATTACGCGTATCTGAATGAGTTTCATGTTCCTGCGCACGTTTGCACCTATGACGAAATCTAATATTAATTGAAAAATGTAACAAAAACCTAAAAATCAAAAGCATAAATGCATTAGCTTAATAATGTAATAACATTTAATTATTTTCATCATCGGTTCACTGATGCTAGCATCGAAATCGTTTGTTTGTGTATTTATTTATTTTGAAGTAAAGTCAGCATATAAGAGTGGGCGTTTCCGATCAAGCTCTGTTCTCTGAGGACACGCCCCCTAGTGCTAATCTGATCGTCCGGTTTACACCTGCAACGCTTTAAAACACAAAATAATGTCAAACACGGGTAATTTTACAATAATAAACATAATGAACAGGGTTCCCATGAGCTTTAAAACTACCTGGGATTGAATATTTCATATTTGTGATTTAGGGAACACGTTTTGCCCGAAGAAACAGTAGCTGCCACAGAAACATAATGTGTCTATTTAATGTTAAAATCGATGTAAACGCCGTTTTAAAATTGTTTTAAAATATGAACATATGAAGATCGCCTTCTTTTGTCTGATTACTTTGCATTAAGACGCTAACTATGAAATATTTTGACACAAATTTGAGCTGAGTTTTATTTGACTCCCGGTTGGTATTCGATTCCCGTCATTATAGTTCTTGTGAAAGAAGGCAAATTCAATTATGTGTTTATTCTTTTTGAACAATCTGGAAATTCAATTTTGTCTAGTTGCAGATTATAAAAGGGTATATGATTTTTGAGACCCTCTAAATGGGAATTTGATTTCAATAACATAAATCATTAGAGTGTCATACGTTTTAAATGGCGTCTTTCTCATCCTAACACAAACAAATAGCAGAAATGATACTACTATTAATTGAAATTAATTTTAAGTTTAATGTACCACGAATATTTAATGACATAATTTGTCTTCTTATTCTTTTCACAAAAAGACTGTACAATTTTAATAAAACTTTTATTACTGTGTCTTTAGCTTGTTCAATTATTGTCATTAAGGCATGGATACAGACCTAGCTCATTTTCAAACGCATTAGTCAGTCGTGTAGGTTTCGTCAGTTTTATTTAATATTAATGGTTTCAACACGAACTCCGCACCCTTTACCCAAAATTCCTAAAACGTAAATTGCTTTTTCAATTAAGACATTAAGTGGCTTGCATAGCAGTTCATAATCTTGAGAATGAAATGTTTAAATTATCGTGAAAAGTAAACATTTATATTAATTTTATGACTTTGTACAGTAAGTGCGATTATTGCTGTTTGGACGTAAATTGAAAATACTTTCATTAGAATGAAATTATTACATATTATTGTTATTATTGCCTTGCTTTTTAATTTAGGAAAAGTAATATCTTTATTTCCTCTTATTATAGGAAAAAACCACAATAAACGTATAAACTCAAGGTATGTACGATAAAATGGAATGTAAATGGTTACACACGTTTTAATATTTTAATATTAGTATAAATTAATGCTCCATTAATAGTTCATATTTTATGATGTGAAAAGTCAACATTGTTGTTACATTTTAATTTCAAAACTAAATTTAATATAATACACTTGTTCAATATTTGCCATTTTAGCCATTTTTGTTGTTCAGATCTAAACTGTCATTATATGTTTAATTATATTTTTCCGCAAAATTGAACAGAGACACATATTGGTTTTAATATTTTAATCGTCTCAAAGTAAATGAAATATATTCATGTTTTTGATTCATTTTTGTAGTGTAAGTTGTAATAAGTATTTAATTGAGTGTATTTAACTGCAAGCATTCAATGAGTATCTGTGATTAGCTGGTTCAGGACGCCCTGTGATCCCTCGCCCCGGGGCAACTCGGCCCCTAATCATCTCGCCCCGGGGCCGGTAATGAGAGGGGGCAGTGGACACGGGTGGACGAGCCCGCCACGTAGTGGGAACCACGGACTGCAGCGGCACTTGGAGGGCGGGCTCGCACCCACCGCGAGATGGGTCGCCTAATGATGCCCTGTGTTCACAGACAGTGGATGGTTTGTCCATGTGTGCAGCCGTGATCTGTTTGATATTTGCTTTATTAGCTTTTAAATATGCTTTAAATGAACAGGTGCTAGAGTTAAAACAATGGCAGACGACATCCTGCATTTTGTTTGAAGTTTAATTTAACTTTTAAGACTGAACAAAAATAAATGTAAATTTTGTATAACTCCAACTATGTATAATTATTTATATTCTAAATTAAGTTGTAAAACACAACTAATCCATATTACTGGTATAATATCATTAATTTTGTACTAACTTTATTATAATAATAATAATATAATAATCAAGGTTTACAGAAAGGTGATGTACAATTTAAGGCCCCATTAATTGACCGGAAGCTAAACTGCAGTTTTGTTTTAGGATTGGATCGCTTCACTTGAATGTAGATAGGATGGCAAGTAAATACTTGTTTGAAGGTACAAATTCATCGGGAGAGGCGTGATTCGAACCCCAAACCTCCTGACTTGAAGTCAAACACTTCAACCACAGGACTGACTAGTCAGATGGGCTTACATCTAAATTTTGTGTTATTTGACTGATTAAAGATTTGTTGAAACCTTTTTTATCAATAAACATCAGAGCAATAACATTCTTGAAAAGTTTCATTTAAGGAAACAGTTAATTTTCTCTATAATTATACTGTCCTCTTACTTTGAGATACATATACATATATCGAAGTTCAGAAACCTTTTCCCCATTGTATTCTATTTTTGAACACATTTCCAGTTCTCCTAATTAAAGGATAGTAAATGTTTATGTTTGTATATTATTTTTAGTTTAGTTCTGTACATACTTCATAATAATAATAATAATAATAATAATAATAATAATAATATCCATACAATAAAATTATTCAATTTATTGCATTTTGCAAAAATTGTCATTAAAATTTGAATATCATGAATTTTAAGTATATTCCTATATTTTCACCTTAAACATGTATTATCTCAAAATAAGTGTGAGTAATTATTTTAATTCTGTTTTTAAACTTTGTGTAATATTTTTTTCTCTAAAAATCTACGAGTTTGATAGATTGCGTTCAGCATTTTTTTAGCTGTTACATCACCATAAATTGGCGTGATTGCATAATTATAAGATATGATTTTAGTAGTTTTGAAAAAACAAAACCACAACAAATTACATAAATAAAAGCATGTACTTAGTTTTGGAAAAAGAAAATGTGTAAAAAATATTTAGACAGTCATATATTTTATTTCATTTTGGGTAAAACATGACATGTATACTGATGCACTTTCAATAAAAAGAATATTTTAAAGTTTTGTCTCTCAGCATTGAATATTTTTTTATGTTTGTCAAAAAAGGTTACCTTGGTCGGACGTTCTAGCGCGGTCAGAGAGCTGGTCACTCTTGGGCGAAAGTTCGTGGCGGACGTCTTTGCCGGCTCCACAAAACGGCGCACCGGCGTACTCCCCCTGGCTCACCAGGGACCCTAGCGTTCCCAGGTAGCCGGCCGGATATCCGGGCCCCTTCCCCAGGGAGAGCTGGGCAAGGGTGAGGGGGTCCAGCAGGTGCGAGTAGCTCGCGAGGGGATGCAGGAAGCGGAGCTGCTGCAGGCCGTAGTTGAGCCGCTGCTGTTGCTGCTGATGCTGCTGCTGCAGAAATCCCAGCGATGAATCCATGGCTCTGGCTTCGATGTGTTTTATTATTATATTATTATTGTTTTATTCTGTCTTACATAATAAGAATAACATGTCCTTTATTTGTCATGTTCAGTGTTTAGCATGATAAATCCATGCTTATACCAATGTTAGACATTCATACTCAGGGTATAGAACTCAATCGCTAAGATTATGTCGCTGCTGTCCGCATACTTCCATCCTTCCTTTTCGGTTCTTGGCGCAGTCACGACGTCACATGTATGCCAAAATCTTCAAAAATATATTTTTTTACAAGAAATGCATAAAGCAATTGCACTTTTGGAAGTACTTGTAAATGGTTGAATCAAGTTTAAGCCGTTTTTCTTTGTATACTCTATGATGTATCCATACTATGTGTGCAGTCATTAAAGCGAGCCACCACCTCTTGTATTATGTTATAAGTATTTGAAGAGTGAGAGCGTTGAAAATTGACAGTTGTCAAAGTAAAGCCTCACAAAGAGGGGGAAAACTCAATACCATATCCGATCTTCACAGGAATCGCGAGCTAATATTCTACTGGCCAATCGTATCAGTGATCAAAACATTTCTGTTGCCTGCCTTTATTTCTGATCAATGGAGAAGGGACAGGCACTTCTCCCCTTGCGACGCTAGATGAACCTCTCGCCCGCTCTAATGGCAGGATAATGACGCTGATTAACAGTAATTGCATTTATTTATTGAACACATGGGTTTTGTTACAAATTATTTATTTTCGAAAAGATGATTGTCTCATACGCGATGATAAAACACTGTGTTAGACGAAGAGCGATTACTAAAGAGTCTTAACGTCTCGTGGCCACACGCTAAGAGCATTTGCACACCCTAATACCACACTTGAGTGCTACAGCAACAACACACAAACATCCCTAATAAAGGGCCCTTCGATACCCATTTTCTTAATATTCATTAAGGCATTGTTTATAATCTGTAACTGTCAGTTTAAACTCAGAGTTCCTGATTTTCTTCTTCATAATCGGAAAAGTTAGTATGGTTTAACTCAATTTCTTCTTGAATTCACCAATTACAGTTGAGAAACCTGGGTTTTTTCATGTGCAGCTTTTAACTCCAAATCCACAAAGGTGGTCGTAGCAAAAAACAGCGACAAGGTAAACGGAAGAAGATCGCGACTTCACACAAACAGTGCGGTGTTCCTCAGCCGCACGGCACAGCGCCCTTCGACTCCAACTGTATTGGATGCGGACCATTCGCTACAATAATTAAAGGATTAAAGGCTCGAATTGAATTAAAATGATATATCGCATATGTCGAAATGTTTAAAAAGACACTAGGCTTTAGACTGTATTTAATTGTGATTTATTGTTATGTGTAGTATTTGATGAAACTTAAATGATAATAAATCAAGACAAATAATCTTTAATATATTTTCGACGCCTAAAATGTACATAAGAAAACAGGTAATGTTTCGATCAAACCGTATTTGGTTTAAAGACAATATAAATCATCTTGATGCTCGTTCAAACTGTAGAAAAGTACTGACTTAATATTACATTGCAAAATAACACAATTTGGTTACGTTTTGCACTAAGTGGCCTATTAGTATGCCTTTCGTTGCACGACCGAGAAAATCGTAATAAGTTATTATGTGAATTCAGACGATGTCTTTGATTTTATTTCTCTGAACTGGTCGTCGTCTAGGATTGATGGTCGAACTCGAGTATTTGTAATGTTAAATAAGCTATAAACGCAGTATAACACATACATTCACATTGCGTTAAAGAGAATTTTAGTGCACCTCGTTGTAATTGATTTATTTTCTTCGAATGTTTAATTAAAGTTCGAAGGTAAAAATTGATAATGTGTTCATTAAACTGTCAACTATTTCCATAAACAGTGATATGAATTAATAAGCACTAATTAACATTTGTTTTATTGATTTTAAAGAGATGTCCGTAAAATAATAATCAATATAATAAATTCAATGTTTTTAGGAGCGTTCTTTAATTGATCTAAAAAAATCCTGATATAATTCATTAATACGTGTCCATAAAACAATCAAACATATTAAAACAAGTATTCGACTGTAACATTAAATATTCAGACCTAATATTCAGTTTTTTGTGTGGATAATTTTGAGGCCAATTAAGCTGCATGCCCAATACTAGTAAGATCTAGCAAGGACTGTACATTATCTACCATTGTGCACGTATTTTATACGCTTCTTTAATCCCACGTCTTATACCTGTTTATACATTCACGATAAAATTAAGAAATTGTTATTAACAAATATATATTACCCAATGAGAAATAATGTTAAACAGCGGCATTCGTTTTTCGATTGAATATCGAATATAACTATGTTTTGACACGAAACTCTGTTTTAAGCCCTGCTACCCGGTGTCAGTTGATTATAATGTCACACGCGTGTCGGTCGGCAAATTGTAACAATATATTTTGTTAGTCTGGCTGATACTTGTGCTAATTATATTTACCAGTTTCATTCTCGACAAATTAAAACACTCGTCTTTCTCAAAAGGATTCCCCAAACTTGCGAATTGTCATGAATATAATTGTAAGTGTCATGGGTAAAGAATCCGAGCGCGGACGGCGACGGTCCCACATCTGGCCGCTGCTTGTCTATTTCCGTCCCGGTGTGTTTACCTTGCTGTAAATAGGAACCCAGGTCTGTCAGAAACCGCGGGCTCAAGTTCCGTGAATAGGAACTGGCGAAAAAAGACATTTAAACCACAAGTTGTTGTAATATTATTAATTCTCACCTAAACTATCAAAACTAATTTACTGAAAATGCGATAATGAAGACAGTATACTACATGAAGTTGAATTATTTAAAAGGTAGTTTTATCTACAGCAACACGACGTTTTAAACGACTTACATTAAGTTAATTCTTACGATTTTTATGTCAAAAATGGTAAAACAACAAACTGATTATTACTAAACATTTAGTATTTAATGATTAAGCAACTGCAAGTGAAGGTGGAATTCTCCCCCTCCCCCCTCTCCTTCACGTCCGCGCACGTTACTGAGTTAATGTTGTAGGCGTGGCAAACGGGTACTGTTTCAATGGACTGTTAACTAGCCAGTAATCAAGTCAATTTTTCAGCTTCATGTCAGCTTTCAGAATCGATTGTCCAACTAATGACTTGACAAAATGACGCTCATAAATTACTATAGAAATAGTGGGACTTGTTAGCCGTGCGGCGATCGCACCAAGCCGCCCTGGTGGGAGACTGGGTCCCGTTACCCCAACATATGGATCCATAACGTTCTCAAGACATAAACCAAATAATTGTCAATTATTAAATTGACACATGTATTGCATGTTTAACAGGTTTATTGTCGGCCAGTTGCAGTTCATAAAATCTTAAGAGAGTCAGCGCCAAAGCAACGTTTGAGACAACTAAACCGCTCTAAGATGCAAATACAAGGTAAACACACAGTTATTTGAAGAGCATGGTTATTTGCGGAGTCTTAAACATTCGTTTCTTGCTCTTATCGGAATCAATGACATGATATTTCGGAGAGCTCGTCAGTTTACTAATTTTGCATAAGCAATTAACTTGAGCAAAATTAGTAAACTGACTTGTTGTTTACTTAACAATACAGGCGCGAAAATATGCAAACAACAAGTACATAAAAATGCAAAAAAGCAAAAAATCGACAAACACTGAAACACACGGACTACATGTTACAATAAAAGTTTATTAAACTTCGCACCACCATAATAAGACAGAACGGTCTTTAAAGGTTTTGTAAATGTCAAGCGAAGTAACTCTGTGTGACCATTGGTTTCGCATATAATTAGTTATGCCCCTTTTACTCTGAAATTCAAATTTTCCTGACATTGAATCACGAATGAATAAGACACACAGTGGTATGTTTGGATCGAACAAACACAAAAGCTACCGTTTGCAATTTAAGATTTTGCCGGCGAATTCAACATTTATTAGCTTTATTTGGACACTTTAAAACACCAATTGTTTTGTTGCTGTACCATACGCAGTATGCAATGTCAAAAAAGACCCTGCATCGTATGCTTGGTTAAAATAAAGAAGTACGCGGTAAGCAAGGGGAGGACTCTAAGAATTTGTTAAAAAAATTGTAGTATGTTAAGTACACTTATGAAATATCATTACACACGGAATTACAACATTTAAAATTAAACAATGGTTTGTCGACCGCCAAAATGTCAAAACATAAAAAGCACATATTCAAAACCTGATGTGACGTGGATTTGAATATATAAATGGAAGAGATGTTCAAAGAAAAAATGTTGTAAACAATGTGGACAAGTCCAGTTTATGGGCACCATGACAAAATGGCCCGTACAAAAACACACAGAACATCACAAACACGGAGTAAAGAAGGTCTTCAATGAGGCTAAGCTATCCACAGAGAATACAACACCCGATCTTTGTACAGGTGATATATGACAACATAAAATGCTAGTACGGGGCGATTTTTTAAGACCGCCACACGGCACTAACAAAAGTGTTGTAAATGATAATATAAATGGAAGAGATGTTCAAAGAAAAAATGTTGTAAACAATGTGGACAAGTCAAGTTTATGGGCACCATGACAAAATGGCCCGTACAAAACCGGGACCTCTGACACCTCAGAGGCCACTGTTTTTGTTAACGATGTCGTTTAAGCAAAACATAACATGTATGAATTAAACTGAGATCTAAAAGAGAAAGCCCATAAGGAAGCACAGTATGCATGGGAAAATAGCAGCCTTGGTTTGATTGAAGCTGTTCATTAGTAGTGTAACGGCACCGTACCTCCGTCCGTTTTGACTTCCGCGTTGCTCCTCATCCCCGCGTCTTGTTTTAGAACGCTCTCTTTTTACCCGTATATAATATTCTTTAACAACAAGGGTTCCATGTCAAGCTTGCCAAAGGGTATATGAAAAGCTGTGGGATACGTTCAGTCTTCCCATCAGAAGCACAACCAATATCCGTTAAACGATTAAAATGTTTATGTTTTAATGGCGCCAACTAAGGTGGACAACACATGAATGTAAACAAACACTTAAAACTCGCTTACCTCATTATAAAACGATGTCAATACTTGGTGATACCCCCTTTCTGAATGATAACTTGCCGACATCTTCTAGGAAGACTGTCATATAATTTCTGTATATAATAAACAGGGACTTCATTCCATGCACGGATAAGTTGGTGTTTAAGATCAGCGACATTTCGGATAAGATAAAGTCTATTTTTGATGGTGTTTTTGAGAAGTTGCCAATCATTTTCAATGGGATACAAATCAGGAGAGTGTGCTGGCCAGGCTAGTTGTGGAATTTGGTTCCTATGTTTTCAATCTTCAGATTGTCTTGACTTGTGAAAGGGTGCATTGTCATCTTGGTATATCCAGCTTTTATCGCCATAATGTTTGACGACCACTTCCCATAAATTGTTGTCCAGAATAGAAATGTACTTTTTAGAGTTCATATTTCCATCTACAAACACAGTAGTTTAACAATCCTTGAAAGAGCGCGCTCACTCCGCTTCTTTATAAACTTGGGCCTCCCAGGTCGCGATTTGTTTTCAACATCACCACGATCTCGCCAGCGCTTTATAATTCTTGAAACAGTGCTCTCACACAAATTTAAACTATTTGCAATATCCCTGGCACGCCAACCACTTTCAATTAGTTTAATTATATTTTGTTTTGTGTCACTAGAAATTTCCTTGCCGTGTTTAGCCATTTTGACATTGGTTTAAATCCGCCCGCTCTATAAACTTTCTGGAAAAATCGATCACGCCACTTTTCATGTACACTTAAATATAAAAAGCGACACTGTATTATTCATGAAATGACGTTGTGATAGCGAAAAATCAATACACAGTTACAGCGGTGTGTATACAGCGTACATACGCCATTAAAAAACTTGACTCATTTATGGCACGGCGCTGTATATATACACCTACAGTACAAATATAATAGCTTCATTTGTCAGGATAAAGCTTGTCATCTTGCGGCGGTCAAGATTCTTAAACATTATATATATCATGCTAACAAGGAGGGACCGAGCATATGCAGTAGGATCCTCTTAACTATAGGTTTCTACATCATAACATCATTTCTATGTGTACAATGTATGTAAACAATAAATATGGCGGCGCCCTCATTGGTCGTGTGTATGACGTCATCTTTTCTTATTTATAAATGCTGTATGTATGACTTCTATTCTTTGTATAATCACCTTTAAATAGTATGTAGAGGGTATTCTGTAGATTCTAGATAGATATACTGCTTATGTGAACTTGTGAAGACTACAATAGATGCGTTGAAAATATATCGTCAGTGATACTAGATCTATAAATAGCTTTTAGAGGTTAGGGGTCATCCGTCAGCAAAAGCTGCTTCCAAGCAAGAGGATACCAGACTGAGCAAACAGGGCAGCTTATATAGTGCCCAAAAATGAGCTAACTTAGGGTCACGAAAAGGTCACCAGACAAAACCGACCAATGAGAGCCTCGGCTTTTGCCAAGAAATGTAATGAGACTCAAACTTGAGACCGCCTCTATAAAATATAAGTAATACTAATGTTAAGGCTTTATACAACAATGTATAGCGTTTTAAAAGCTAAATGTGATGATATAAGAAGCCGACCCTAAAACAATGACAGTAAGATACGCCGATCGAAAATACTACAAAATCGTGTACTGATGAACAGCTTCAATAAAACCGAGGCTGCTGTTTTCTCATTCAGGCCTTGTTTCCTGAGGGCTTCCCTTTCTTCAGTTTAATATTACTTACTACAGCTGGTGTTAAGTGCCTGTGTGGCGGCT
>Ga0224511_10000455_pt1 | contig 19434 bp, 15 predicted proteins | sample SF_May12_sed_USG_2_FD_169988 | JGI IMG/M metagenome (GOLD analysis project Ga0224511, IMG submission 169988) | Sediment microbial communities from San Francisco Bay, California, United States - SF_May12_sed_USGS_8_1 | ecosystem: Environmental > Aquatic > Marine > Sediment | place: USA...
CCGAAGAAATGACCGAGGGGTTCTGATTGGTCGGACTCTAAATTTAAATTGTTGCACTCAACAGGCAAATTGTAATTCTGGATTACCTGCCCCTTACTACTATTAAAACGCTGAGAATGATTTTTATTTTTCAGTTAGAAATATCTCGCTGAATGTGCATTTGTTGGCATCCGTTTTTTTTAAATCGATACACTTATTTTTGTGCCTCCTACATAATTGTAATTAGTGACAGAATCGGACATACACTCTTTAATGTTGTAAAGCAGTGGTCGTTATTGGAAATGGAGTATCTTCTTCTGATTACAGTTTATAAATAAGTAGGCGAACATGAAACATTGTGTCTATGTGAACATGTGAATGTGTCTATTTTAATTATAAGTAAACGTTCAGTTTTATGTGTTATGACGTTTATTGAATCTGGTCGTAATCTAATACAAGATCACTGTACTTCGTAACATGGAAAAAGATAAATCGCTTCAGAGTCGCAAATTGTTAAAGATATACTGTCGTAGAAGGTGCTTGTTGGTATTCGTCACGTGTTGTGCATCATTAACATTTAGTTACTTAAACAATCTACAGGTCTGATTTTGACAAACTATATTTACAATATAACCACATAAATCTTGATTTATAGTGAAACCTTGAAACTCGGTTATTTCCGGTCAAATATGTCACAAGGTTACTGTTTAGAAAACACCCGTAACACTCTAGACAAGTCATTGTTATATAAACGTCTTTAAAATTTGGCGGATTTTTTCTTGGAAGAGATTTAATAATGTCACTTTTAATTCAAAACCAGGTCATCAGGTACATCTTCTGACAATTAACAAGTATTATACTTCTGTCAACGAAATTAAACATTAAATTTTTGATTTACTTTTAACGAAATGAGACTTTCCACACATTCGTTTTCACGATAAACATCAATATCTTTCAGCTGTCATAGTGGGCGTCTTCTGTGTCAACGAAACGGTTTACCCGTCAGTCGGGACAGCGCTGGTTCTCGTGTGTAATATCAGCATTCGAGATAGTATTACTTATCCAACCTGGTCGGGACCTCCTAATTTTTTAAGATACAATGCAATCTCTGGACAATTTAATCCAAACCTTGGTGAAAAACTCAGCCGCATAAACTGGAAAAGTAACAATATTGATTTACAGTTGGATTCTGTAACGATCAACGACACAGGGTTGTACAAGTGCCAAGTATATTTTAAGGAAAGAACGTACTTTTACGAAATAGAAGTGAACGTAAGAGGTAAGTTCAAATATATTCCGAAGCTTAATTCGCCATCAGACCTTTTCTAGTGTGCCTTAAACGCAACAATATTTATCTTCGATCGGCAAGTGTAGGTTGTAGTTCACCTTATCACGGGGTCGTGTAACAACAGTTTAATTTGAAGCATATCCATTTTCTCCTTTGATACGCTCAATTTCGCCTAATATTTAGTAAATGGATCAAGTATATACAGCTCGTACTAATATTCATTCAGCTATAAAATTTGATGTCTAGCGCAACGAGACGACGGCCCCGAGTTGTCTATTTGACTTAGACCACAATTGCTACGTCTTTTTTTATTAAAATATTATTATCAGAAAAGATCTGCCTGTTTTTCAATAATCACTGTTTTTGTGGAATATTATTATAGACAGCGGCTAAGCATGTCTATGTAGAATCCATAACTATTACTTTTATGCTGTGTAATAAATGTCCTTCCCGAAACCCAAAGTACAAGTTAAGAAAAAGATGCTATAGTTTCAATATCAATTTTCCAAATATTTATTTCTACACTGCGATGATTTTCATAGGAAGAAGACTTTAGTACTTAGGATTCTCTTTTCCTCCCTTCCTTTTTCGGCGCAGCTGAATAGGCTGGTTTTTGACCGAGATGTTACATTCACATTCTGTTTAGTAAATGGAAAACACTGTAAGCGAAAATGCATAAATATAATTTTAGTAGCAAAATAATTAAACGCACGCGTGCAATTATTACCTTTCGTTTAGTAAAAGAAAATTCCATGAGCAATCTCAGAATCGAGATTATCGCACTTGGTAGCTTTTCACATTCCTATTGAACTGCTTAAATCAATTGAATAAAACTTTATGTGAATTATTATTGGTAACCCCCAAGCGAAATTCTTAAATGATTCTGTTCGGTTACACATCAAGGTCAGCGAGCAAGTCTTAAAATTTCAATTGTCGAAAACCTTGCCTGAAACTACAACAACCACAGCTTTGATTTTTGATTTATAAAATCACTTATTGGTCAGCTACCACAGTTGTTCCAATGGCGCCCCGGGAGTCAACACGTACTGTACCCTAGGCCTAACAAGTTCATTTTGAATTACATAGAATCCTTAAATAAATTATTATTCATCTTTTTGAATACTGCTATCTTTGATTAACAATTTAAACGCAAGTATGAAACCTCTTTCAACACATCTTAAACACTATTCTGGTTAACCAGGTTCAGAAAGACTTAGACGAGCGACCATGAGCCCTCAGGGGCCTCTTGTTTTTTCTCTCAAGTTTTTGGTTGTTATTTTGTGCTCTTACAATTAACCCTTATTGATGTGCCAGCAACATGTTTCTGTGAACACCTCTTAAATCTATATTTTTCAGTAAAATAGTTCACACGCAATTTTAAGCGACATAATTGCATGATATGAAATTAAATAAAAAATGTGTCAACTAAAGAATAAGGAAACCACTAAATACTTTTGATTTATACTAACCAAACAGTCAACACCAACATTTAGTTGTCTATTGATACATTGTATAATATTATTTTAGTCCGACCAAGAATCCTTATCTCCCAACCAGTACCGGCAAATTCAAGTATAAAGGTAATGAAAGACGTGCCTCTAGAAGTAACCTGCCTGTCTACGGGAGGCTATCCACAGCCAACAGTTAACCTGTTCAAGTATCGGTCAGGTCAGAGCCCGCTTAGGATAGCACAATGTACAACGATTGTCGTTCTAAAACAAAACCTGTACGACGTCACAGAAAGATGTACGTTTACACCGACACAGGCAGACGACGGCGCTATTCTCTACTGCGAGTCCTCGTACATAGACGAATTGACCTTTCGAGCGAAGTCAGACGAGATTCAACTTCAGTTATTGTGTAAGTAACACATGCGAATTCGTTTCATTAATAGTTAAGAACTCGTTTCGTTCTTTTATATAATGTAGTAACTTTTAATTTTAATTATTACATCAAATTATTGGTATAGACATGTCAAAAAAATTCCGAGATGGTAAATTTGATATAATAATACGATACTTGTGTATAATATAATAACTTTTAACATGGTCTACATTGGTCTAAAATAACGAGAGCCAAAAACAAAAAAATCAGAAAATGTTTACATTTGACTGTGTTTCTACGTTTGTGTTCACTAATAAAAAACAGATTATATTTGACAGGGAATGTAAATATAAAGTTAAAAATGAAGGCCGAAATGGTATTGTATGCAGAACAATGGGGTGTGTGAGTTTAGGAACTGATTTGTTTGTATTATAATTACGTCAACTTTAAAATCCACATGCATTTATTTTAATGCAATCTATGTGTCTTTGCTTTAAAACAGACCTAACTAACAATGGCATCATACTTATTGTGTTTAAAGAATGAAAAAAGACCAACGTTTATTAGTTAATATTAATAAATGCATTAAATTGTAATTTCAATAGGCTTTTTGTTTAACACTTTACATATTATTGTCCTTACTTTTGGGATTACTTGTTCTCTATTATCTTAATTTGACTTTTCAAAAGTTGGACCGACAATTGAGACAACAGATGTGCGAATCACATTCGAAACACATTCGAGTTTGCTTAACTGCAATGTATCGAGCAATCCCGCGTCGGCTATCACGTGGAGGCGTGAAGGCAGAGTGGTGGATATAACAGAAGGATTGATCAAGGGAGACAACTCTCTATCGCTCCACTTTACTGCTGTGACAAGAGAAGACGCGGGTCGGTATCGGTGTTCCGCCAACAACAGTATCGGGGATGTCGTCTTCAAAGATGCCATCCTAGTTGTTATTTGTAAGAATTTTGTGATAATATTTGATCGGGAAAACACTTAAGGCTTCTTTTGAGTGACCCAATGTGTGACACATTTGCTGTATAATGCGCCACGATACACAATTACAAACATTTATAGCGTATCCTTATATACTTGATCACAATGCCAAAATGTGAAACGAGCCCATATCGTCATAACATTTGGTCAGGGAAATAAACGTAAGGCTACGTTTACCGATTCCAATATAAATGTGGCATTGTGCTATCTTACGCGCCATGATACACATTTGCAAACATACGTTGCATATTTGATTACGTTTACGATTAAAGTTGTTAAAAGACAGAAAAAACACACTTCGCGGCTGATATTTCTTAAAGGAATATTCTTTAAAGATGATGTGCCTGTATCTTTTGACCAGAATTGTTTAGTTAGACTTTTTATCAATTCTTTTAATGTGAATCTTTCTCCAAAATATTTGAGAAATTGCCAAATGAATGATAGTTACACTAGTATATGCATTTAACAACTATTTTCGGTCCCGGGTTCGATTCCAGATTCTGACAAGATTTTTTTTGCTTTTTTATTTTGTTGTTGCTGAGTTTAACTCTCTTTTTTTCCAAAACCATTAATTGTCATGATATTTTCAATTCCTTTTTCAATGTTTTATTCCTTCAGTATACATAATATACTGCAAAATTGGTAACCAATTGTAAGGGTTTCAGGACACAGACATAGCTTCTTGAATATATATGCAATATCAAAATATAAGTTTCTAAAAGGTACTTGTCTTTAAATACATTACTGAATACACCTTTGTTTAGCCAGTATTTTCTTCCTTGCTGCAAATAATAAAAGTTATTATATAAACATTTGTAACAAAATGTTCTGTATTTATTTATTTATTCATTAAATACATTGTTTTGGTGGGAAAAACATTTTTACAGTTGCTACTTTATACAAAAACACTAACATAGTCCGCTCAACAGGTAGAACAATGCACGAAGATAATCTTTTTAATTCAGTACCGGTCAGACCACTCGCAGACAAAAAATCACCAGTTAATTGAAATAACAAAGAATATGATTTATTGTTTATGCTAACATTTTGCTATCAACCATTTTCATTGGTCAATGAGAAATTAGAACTCTGAGTCAAAAGTCTAGGTCGAAACATGGTGATGTTAGAGTCGCAATATTTTAACAGAAATACATTGCCATTTCTCATACAAATGAATCGGTGTGTTTTATATTTATCTAATTTCACAAAAAAGTATTTTCTGGCGGGGGGCATTTAACCGGCGATTTTTATTCATATGAAATACATATCATTATTTCTTTCCATAAAAGACAAACCTGACGTCGCAGTAAGTGTAACAAACACCACAGCCACCAACGTCACCACGGATGTGCGATGTGAAGCTCATGGCTTGCCGGATAGGTACACTTACATCACATGGGAGCACACGTGGCCGGGACACGCGTTAGTTCTAAGGTCATATCCGGGTTCAGAGGTTCTCCATTTGAACAATCTGACATACGAATACAGCGGTTTCTACACCTGCAAGGTGGAGAACGGTGTGCAAGCCAGTCGGAACCCGAGGGCCGGGGCGGGAAAAGCATACCTACTGGTTGAAGGTAACCTTTCAAATACAATGTTTTACTACATCAACATTATTATTATATTATACAGTGTATTGTATTTCCTTTTTAAATGGACGCGTAATATATTTCGTGTGTTTCGAGTAATGTTATATAGATAATCCACATACAAACAACCGTTTGTCGTTTAATCACCTGTATGACATTGACGATAACACGCATATATCAAGAGGAAATTAACAACTAAAAATATTCTGCGATTTGTTGTGTGATTTATTCACATGCGTATTAAGGTGTGTAACAAATTATTGTAAACTACGTTGAAATGGCAAAAGTAAAGGTGTTTTAAACTACTAGAGGGATGTCTTGAATGTTGCTGTCTCTTCTGCACGCAACCAACGACACTTCCGGGAACACCTGCTTTATCTCGGCGGATCTGTGAAGCGTAGGAAAATGCCTACGAAGTATACCCCCTATGTTCGGAAGCGTTCTGGAAAATGTAAGGACTAGAGGTACTCTAATAGTTTGGCGCCCTTTCTTCCGGTACTGCAGCAAATCGTCGCGCTGCCTCCTGTCAACCTTTTTCAGCCCCCCTTCAACAAAAGTCATAGCCGTGCTGTTTCAACTGGGACATGATGCTCTCTCTGCGCTGTCTATAGCTGGCGTCGTCAGCACAGGTTTGTTTCGCCCTTACACCCAAGGTCGTATGGGGTCGCTTTTATGTGGATTCCGGATGTGAGTAGTCCCTTCGTAGATACAGATGCTTATCTGTAGGTTTTATGAAGAGGTCTGTGACTGAATGTATTTGGTGTCTTAACTGATGGAATTCTTGAAGTACATCTAGCCCATGTGTCAATAACCCCCTAACGTCATCAAAGAACCGGAAGCATGCTAATGGTTGTTTAGTTGACCTCTCGAGTAGTTTTTTCTTCTTATGGTCCCATATATGTTAGTGCGTAATTCATTCCCAGGTGCGAGCCGATGACTGTTACTTCCGTCTGGACGTAATGGACACCGTCAAACGTGTTGTAGTCTAGCACTGCGTCCATCATGGCCGGAACGTCATCTGTAGGAAAAAGGGGATTAACGAGCCCTGGTAGTACTACTTCTGCAGCTGCACGCGCTTTCTGTCTCGGCACACTGGGACAGAGGGATTTCACATCCAGACAGAATAATATACATCCTGCTAGAAGACGTTGCTTGATACTAAGCAGCTTAGACAGGAAGTCCGTCGTGTCCTGTATGTACGACGGGAGAGACTTCACATGCGCGCGCAACTAATTTTCGACTACTTCTGTAATCTTTTCCGTAGGGTGGTTACGTCCATTTACTAATGTGCGCAACGGCATGCCAGTCTTGTATAGTTTTGGGTTTGCCGGAAGTACCGCCAGTCGTTGTTATTTAACCTTTGACATTCGCACTAATGAAACCTACTTCACAGGTTTCTTGCTATTTTGCTCACTTTATTTCATTTGTTGTCAGTTGCAACCTGTTTGTAGGTGGTGTTATTTGCCATCTCATTCGACTTCGTGACGTAATCTTGGGTGTCCATGACGACGATCCTAGAACCCTTGTCTGCTGGCCGGATGACAATATCATCGTCATTAAGGAGTTCATTCATTGCCTGCTATTCTTCCCACGTCAAATTTACCTTACCATTCTTGCTGAGACCCGATATAATTGACGGCTTTGATGAAAGCGTCCAGCCATTTGTCCCTTCCGGCGTTCGGTGTCCACGTTGACTCCTTCCTGTACTCATCCCTTTCAGCATCTTCTTCCCCATCTCGGTCGCGAAAATATTCTCGTAGGTGCATGCGTCTTTCCTAAGATTTAAGGTCAGATATGAGTTTTCCTTTGTCAACAGTTCGTCTGGCTAGAACAAATTTGAGACCTTTTGACAGCAGACTGGTTTGTGCGCGAGATGAAATTCGCGAGGACATATTCACGATTACTTACGTTTGATTTTCATGCGATCTTCCGGTCAAGACATCTTCCATGCTATCATCAATGGTCGTATTATCGCCTTCACCCCGGATAAATTGATGTTGCCTCCAGACCATTCGGCCTGCTGCACATGCGTATTAAATCAACACGTTCATTAGCAAGACGTAAGGAAATATACCTTTCTGCTATATTGTTCACATGGGCCGGAAACACAGCCAGTTGCAATGTCCCACAGCATCATGTTTAACGTACACGTCTATGTTGTACAGCTGAGCAGTGGCCGTAAACTCCGCTTCTGTCGCCCATGAGCGCTTGTCCCCGTCAATGTTTCGCATTTGCTGTATGTGCTGCTTGAAGTCACCGTCCACAAGTTGCGAGAACGAATCCGCGTTACTCTCCATGTAGTCCACGACCGCGGAACGTATCTCTTGGTGTCTGGAAAAATCTTCAAACAACTGTTTCGCAACACATCTGAAGAAACAGTTACCGCCCCTTTCTACTTGTATTACGCAGGTCTCATCGCTTACCCCGTCTTTCATTGCTTCATTTTTTAATTGTTTTAGTTGTTTCTTTTGTTCGTAAAAGATTAATTTGTAATTGCAGAGAATGGGCTTCTTATTATGTTATGTTCTTTTCAAATTGCTTTTCATTTAATGCAAATTTAATTAATATAAAGTCTGTTTTGCTTCATTTTTTGCTCAGCTAAACTTCTTTCGCATACCTTGTTTCCTTCCTCTAACAGTGATAGCGAGGCTCTGTGCAGAATCTCTTCCATACGGCGGTCTTCTTCCTTGGTAGTGTCGAAATCCATTCTCCACTTTCTTTCCCTTTCATCAGTTTAATCTAAATCCCGATGGAACCAACTTGTTTTCTATACATTCAGTGACAAACTGCTTGAGACTTTCGTATCTGTTTATTTTTTCTCTAATCTTGCTTAGGCTTGAACATTCTTTGGTTTCCCAAGAAAGATGTGCCAACTTGAAAAATATGTGTTTCAGAATAAAATCGCTTATTGCTGTTAAAAACGCTAATTAAAGTTCGTCGTAGCGCTTTCGACATCTCGGCCTTCGTCAGCGGCATTTATTTTCCAATATATTACATAAAACGGAAATTACGTTGATAGTGTTGATGTCGTAATTCACACGCTCACGACACGTCTTGGTGCGCTTTTCCGTTCTACTCTTTAACGTTGATTCCGTATGGTCTATAAGTTCGCAGTTTGTCCTTCCGCAACTTCTCCATCGTCCTGCGGTAAATGGCGCTTCCGTTAAGCCTTTCAGGCCAATCAGCGACGCTATGACCGTTTGTGTAAAGGTATTGAGCTACAGTGTCATTGTGTCGTGTTCTAATCCTTGACAAGTTATGCAGGTGACGTTGGTACACGTTTCTCCGGTTTCTTCAACATATACGTACCCATCACAGCGCTTGCAGAACACGGCATATACAACGTTTGTTGACTTGCACGTGATTTATTGCGCACTTTGTATGTTACGCCCTCTGCGCTAGTGAAGGTGTCGGGGGCCACGATATACAATATATAATGTAAAATTCTTTTAAAGTTCATAATATTTTATTTTAAAACAGCTATTCGATAATTGTTGCAGCACCACCAGTACTTATCGATGGCGACCGTACGGTGGCCGCGCGACTCGGAGACGTGACGTCGTTCTCACAGAAGATGTACTCCGTGTCTCCCGTGAACGTAACTCTTGAGCGTCAAACGTCTGCCTCAATGACCACCCGTGTTCACTTGACTACAACCAATGTCAAACAGACTCGTGTGGCGCTGAAAGTCTTCGATTCAGTTATAGAAGAGGACGGCGTCACTCTGGAATTGTCGTTTAATATAAGTTCCCAAGAAGAATTTGGTGAATACCAACTTGTCGTTGCCAACAATGTTATGCCGGCTTCCAGACGCGCTATTGAAATTGTTCCAGAAGGTATTAGTCTTTATTCATGCATTGCGTTCATGTTAGACTGAGTCGTGTGGTAATGAAAATAAAATCGTCTATAACATAATCAAATGGGTACTTAACGCTCTACGTATTTCAGATGTGCCAGACCCACCTGTCTTTGTTGAAATAAAAAACATTGGTGATCATTCAGCGACGATATCATGGTCAGAAGGTTTCCATGGCGGTTCTGATCAAACTGTTTACTATGAAATCAGCTCTGAAAACACGTTCACGACCTGGACGCCTTTTCGAATGGACACCATTGGAATTTCCGAAACGATCTCTATCAGGAATACAACAGTCAACAACCTGATGGAAGAAACCACTTATTACATCCGCCTTTATTCAACAAACAGTCTTGGCAGGAGTGAGATGACTGACATCAGCACTTTTACAACCACAGGTATTGCATTATAACAGTTTTTGTTTTAATTATATACATGTAGTTTGATAAATCACTGTTATGAACCTACCTGCCATATGAATGCATACTTTAAAAGAGCAAATAGTAACAACGTAAATAGTTCGATTCTGTTTAACTGTGTATTGGTAGTTCTGTAATGACTGCATGGTTTTTCTTAATTATTATAATAAAAAACTGATGAAAGGGAAAGTCTTTACTGTAAAACATGTTGTATTGCCGCAAAAGTAATGAACTGTTTCAAGTAAGTGTGCCGATCAGTGTTTAAAGTTGTAATAATTACAATGTCTTTAATATGTTGACAATCATACAGCCCTAATTAGTGAACCATACGGAAAAAACATACATGCTAAAACCACACACTGATAACCATACATGGTAGAACCATACATTGAAAAACATACATGCTAAAACTACACACTGAGAATCATACATGGTAGAACCATACACAGAAAACCATACATGTTAATACTATTCATTGAGAACCAAACATGGTAGAACCATACACAGAAAACGATACATGCTTAAAATATTCATGGAAAACTATACATGGAGAGCCATACAAAGAAAACTTTATATGCTAGAACCAAACATGGAGATCCATACATGTTAGAACCATTCAATGTAGAAGTAAACACGGTAGAACTAAACATGCTGGAACCATATTTTGAGAAATATTGCTACCAGAAATAAAACCGAATTATAGAATGGTTTATTCACAATGTCTATGGAAAGATATTGTGTGTATAATATATAGAGGATATTTGTTGAATTTTGCGTAAGATCGGATTTTAATTCACTGAGTGATCCCGGAAATTAATATTTTCACGATTGGAGGAGCCACGAGTGAAAATGTTCATTTCCGGGACCACGAGGTGAAAATATGTAGATTATCTAGAAATAGTCAGCGTCAAACAATTTTCTACTGTATTATTTTTGTATTTCCTGTATTGAATAACAGACTCAGTTCATTTAGAGTTACACTTTTAAGCTATGTTCATGTTTGTAAATATTAGTGTTTACAAATTTGAAACAAAGAGTGAACTTACTGTTCTGCTGTCTACTCTAATCATGTCAGGCGACGCATCCGACTCGTTGAGTTATAGTTTGAAACTAAACACATAATAATATACATTGAAGAGATGTTCCACTAGTTGTAAAAGCTTTTGAAGGAACAAGCATGTTCACCTATTTGACGATTAATCAGGTCATACCGCGGCTAGTTTAATGTCCTCGGTCGTTGGTGGAGCAGTTGGCGGTGTGGCCGCAGCTGTGGCTGTTACAGTTGTTGTTGTTCTTGCCGTACTGAGGAAACGACGCTTCCATACAGGTTGGATTTCTTTTAAAAGTCAAGCACTCACAAACATGTGTACAATAAGTACTGTGGTGTACTTCAATTACTGCACACATTTACGTCTATACCCAGAGTGGAGCAAACTCGACCACCCAGCAATATTATTCTAAACAATTGGTTTGGTTAACTAGAAATTAGCCATAACGACATAAATTTGCTTAATAGTTTGTCTTAAAAATAAACAATAATATTAAATAGCATCGAATCATTCTAAACGGTGTCAAGTTCTACCCTGGTGTTATTACTGGCAAGAAAAGAAAAGTGTTGAACAAGGTTTCTTTTAAAAAGAATTTAATTAGTTTGCGCTAAATATTTAACAGACATGTTTTTCGAATTTACAATCTGCTTTTTTATAAACATCTGAACAATAATAACAATACCTGCTGGGTGACTTTAGTGTCATAATTTGCACAAATAAAATGGCGTAAATGACAGAAGAGGTCTAATTGACATAACGTTGACTATGTGTGTCCAACTATACGCTAATCCTTTCATTGGTGGTGAACGGATTATGAATATTTAGAAATGGGAAATCCGGCGTAATGTTCATACACAAGCGGCTGTAAAGGTTGTTGTAGGTGTACTACGAGTCGTGTAAAATAAAAATTATAAAAACATATTCTCAAATTAAATAAATTTTGTTACTATATATTATACATATCTCGCAAAACAATTAATTTATTCCGAAAATATAAAAATTATGTAAACCTCTCATCTTGCTTTATTGAAGTTTTTATAGCAAAAGTTCACCTTTCGTGAATTTTTAAGTGTTTTAATAATATGCTTGTGTCCATGTATTTTTTTCAATACGCTAAAATATTTTAGTATCTGAAAAATATTTTTCAGTATTAAATAAGTGTCAATATGTAAAGTCTTATATTTTGCCTTGTTGTAGCACCTTCGACATCTCCCGACAATGGTACACACAAATACGAGAATGTGTGCATCGATAAACCAAGCAGGGAGCTAAGTATGTACATTTTAAATAATAATAATAACACCTGCTGTGTGAATTTAGTGCCATAATTTGCCCAAATAAAATGGCGTAAATGACAGAAGAGGTCTAATTGACATTACGTTGACTATTTGTGTCCAAGTATACGCTAATCCTTTCATTGGTGAACGGATTATGAATATTTAGAAATGGGCAATCCGGCGTAATGTTCATCTATACACCAGCGGCTGTAAAGGTTGTTGTAGGTTTACTACGAGTCGTGTAAAATAAGAATTATAAAAACATATTCTCAAATTAAATAAAGTTTGTTAATATATATTATACATATCTCGCAAAACAATTAATTTATTCCGAAAATATAAAAATTATGTAAACCTCCCATCTGGCTTTATTGAAGTTTTTATAGCAAAAGTTCACCTCACGAATTTTTAAGTGTTTTAATAAATATGCTTGTGTTCATGTACTTATTTCAATACGCTAAAATATTTTAGTATCTGAAAAATATTTTTCATTATTAAATAAGTGTCAATATGTAAAGTCTTATATTTTGCCTTGTTTCAGCACCTTCGACATCTCCCGATGATGGTACAAACAAATACGTGAATGTATGCATCGATAAACCAAGCAGGGAGCTAAGTATGTACATTTTAAACACAATTCTTCCATTGTTTGTTTAATATAGGTTCACATAATTATACAGAAGAACTGCCCACATACCACGTTGTAGCTTCTTGAGAACGTTTGCGTTGCACAGAACCTTCACTCTCCCGCAGAACTTAACGTACCTGCCTACCAACCTTCATGTATGCTTTCACCAGGCTACATGTACCTTATTCTGGCCATGATTACACAAATGGTCATACTTTCATAATTTTAACAATTTGTTTCAACCATACACTGTTGTTTGAACGAGTTTAACCGTGTGTATTTAGGTTACACCTAATTAATGTGTATGTTCATAATCTTATTTCAGTGTTCCAATCCAGTGCAAAAACCTACGAACAACTCAATGTTAGGACAGAACATGATGCATGTGCACCGTACGCCGAAATAGGTAACAACAGGCAACTATGTTTTAAATTACATTTAGTATGATTATAATAATTATTAATATTAGGTCGTGTACTGCAGTACAGTGTATAGCCTTTACGGCATGTTCTGGTGTCTCAGTATGCGCATTAGACATGTGTAGGCGACATTCTGACGGCATCAGGAAGACATATAAAGTTGATAAATAATTTGCTATCATTATTCATTTATTTATTGCTGCGTAGCCGCATAACTGAACCAACCACACTTTTCATGGAAAGAGAAAGGTCCAATTTACGTTCATGAAAACTGGATAAAAGTGCTTCAATAACTGTTAATGATTAATTTATTCATTATTTCAGAATTAAAAAATGTCAGGTATGTAAAAATATATTACTGATCTTGTATTCAAATGTGGATGTTTGTTTTCGAAATAATCTTCTAAAAATGTTATTTGATTGAAAACTCATAATATTCATTCGCTATTGCATTTGAGCAAACATCGTATTTTTAACAGTAAAACTGTAGCTTGTATGAATTGTTTTGGAATTTGTTATCACACTTGAAATATGTATATTGTATATACATATATATATAGATTTTTTTATTCTAAAACACTTTTCCAACAGGAACTAAAACATTTGGTGTATGCATGATTCTTGTATCCATGTACGAGACTACATCGGTGTCCAACAAAGCTTATGGACAAACTCTGTTTCAGCGAGCGTAACCAAATGGGGCAGGCAGATGGTGAAAAGACACACGTTGACTACGCAAACTGTCAGAATGACCACCTGTATCAAAACACTTCTTTGAATGTGTAATATGCACAGGCAATGTGTCTAGACAATGTGAAGGTTATGCTGGCAATGTGTACAATACAAACTTACTACTACAGTTTCAAAGACTTTATAATATTGTTACGTTTTAGATTAAGATGATGCAATCAGATGATTATAAGTATATTAAGATCGTTTATAATATATTACGAAATGATATGCTAGATAGACCTACATGTACCGACTGATGTTCTTTGTTGAAACACTTATTGCAATAATATAGGGTTTTAGATGTCAGATAATATCAAACAGTTGGTAACATAAAGCTATTTCTGATGTTATGTAAACAATTAGTAAGTGTACAGTTTATACAAAATTGGAAAAAAGAGTCGTGCATATTTGTATAAACATATTAACAAGTGTATGTACCAGCCATATTTAGATGCTGTTAGTATTAGTAAATTTAGATAAAGTTTGTCTCAATTACGTATGTCATCACATAGATTGTGTATTGAAACTGGAAGATGGTATAGGGCCAACAAAACACCAATTTCTGAAAGAATATGTTATGCATGTACACCTTTAGTATAAATTGTAGAGATGTTCAAATAAAGAATGTTGTAAACAATGTAGATATGTTTAAGGGCACCATGACAAAATGGCCCGTACAAAAACTAACACACAGAACGACACAAAAACACATACAACATCATGACGCAACAGACATTTAGAAAAACTATATTTTTGTGTTTTTCGGCTAATATCATTTTGTCTTAGAATGTAGTTTATATATAAATCTTCGGGGGATAAATCATACCATCATATTACTGCAAAATCCGGTATGTTGACATTTATTGACTTGTTAAATTCTAATAATGTTTGTCTCTTGCATAAACTTGGCTCCTTTATTAAATGTGCCTTTTAAATACGGTCTGGTACTTTGTATATATGACACTGACCTATTTTGTATGTCTTGATTTTTCATTGTATTTCTGTTATGTATGCATTTTTAGTGTGTGTACTTTTTCGGCCATCTGCCATTTGTGTATGTAAATATTGCCGCATGGGGCTATGACCCTGTGGTATTTATATTCCATATTTATGTCACAAGTAGCGTACATTAACTTTTATTACATACGCAAATACGTTTTCCTATATAATTCTATTGACCGCAACTGATCAATATTTATCGATATCGGGTGTGTAAAGATGCACGTGCACGTGACATGATATTGGGTGTGTAAACAAAAATTAAATACCTTCGTTTTGTTATTGTTTATCATGACGTAGCGCACATAACATCTAATAATGCCCCCATTTTTTCATGAATTTGAATTTGAATTTCTCATCTAGTTTGACGCTGTTTTTACACAATCAATCTATTATGTCATCGTAAATGTTACTGGAATTCTTTTACGTTGAGCATTTAATCTCAAAACCTCTATTTAAATATAAATAATACAAATGAAAAGATGCAGGTGCTCTAAAATGTATTAATGAAATTCCTTTGAATACACATTCATATTACGTGACAGCCTTAGAAACGGAAGTGGCAAAACACGTGTTTTACATTTGTTTTGAATTTCGACTTTATCTTTTAGATTTTGTTGATGAAAGTTATATAATAAATGTTATGAAGCTTTTTGTGATAGTAACGCGTATGTAGTAAAAAGGTGTTTGGTTAGATATGGAAATATGTGTACTCGTTGTGGTGCGTAGTTAATATTGCGGTCCTGACGTCGCACAATATTACTCCGCACCAGAACTCGTACATATATTTCCATATCCAGCCAATAATGTGCCACGCACTCATTATATGTCGTTTAAATATATATAAAAAACTTTAAACTTGTGTTATGTTAAGGAAAGTCTGCTGAAACTATTACATTTTGAAAGAAATCTATCTAGCTTTATACCTTTCACCTTTAGAGTTACGCGCGTGACACATTTTGAGCTACGGAAATTGGGATTCTCCACAAATGGCGGAGCATAAAAAAGGAAAGCTTTGTTAGACTTTGAAAAAACAAAATCGAATAGTAAAACAAAGTCAACGTATTCTTTTTTCATCACGTAAGGTTTAGGACAATTAATTTTGGCAAAAATCAATTAAGAATACAGGGTAAGTGAGCCGATCTAGATGAAGAGTAATGCTTTGAACAAATGGGTTTATTTTGAAGAATAACTAAATACCTCTTCAACCATGTTAACAGTAGACCAGCTGAATCAAGCCAATTTGATTTACTTAACATCACTGTCATGTTGATTCAGACGTCATTTACGCTGAATATAACAATGTCATAATTGTTTTAATCCATTAAAGATGCTATGTCTGTATCTTTTAGGTCAGAATTGTTTACATCTTACATTTTAACCATATTTTAGCAGTGAAACCTACTCCCGTAAATATGAGAAACTGCCAAATATAGTTATTCATGCATGTTACAATATGCAAGAGTTTTTAGGTTTGAATGTTTGTTTTGATGTAATTTAGTAGTTAGCCTGGTATATTGCGGCATTAACCAACGACCTGGAGTTCCGATGCGTGGGAATTAAACCACGAGGATTATCGGTCTGTGTGGTTTGAAAACAAGCACGGAACGACAATCCGTTCGTTTTTTACGCAATATACCCCGCTCGAATGTAAAATATTCTTATTTTGTCATAAAAAGCATGTTGACGTTTTCCGTCGCAAAGGGTTACGTGAGCACCTCGTGACGTCATGTCCTTCTTATTGCAATGCGAGTGCCTGAGCAGTCATGGTAGAGTTATAAACATACTTCCCTCTTAATTCAATACAATATGTTTAAACATTTTTTCTACGTAAATTAAAAAAAGAAGCCTTATGTATAAGAAATGCACTTATTTATGAAGAAAAGTTATGTGTTTATATTTAGTTTTATAGTTTACACATGTGTTTGTATGTGTCAATCTTGTTTTGCCACTTTTATAAATAAATATATGCTAGGTATGTGGCATGTTGATCTACATATAATCTACTAGATTGTTTAAATAGTCTATTCTGTTGATTTTTATATTCTTGTTTCAAATAAAATTCTTAAAAACTTTGCTTACCCCCACTTTTTTTTCTTTCATCATATCAACACAATGCTACATATTCAAGAAAAAAATTAAAATTATTTTATATTATTAGTAACAATGGGACTGGGACTCTCAATAGGCCAACACGTGCAGGAGTACGCGACAGAGCCTGAGTCCAACTCCATCTTGTCCCACATATGGCAGTACTTTAACAGTGACGTCACGTTATTATCGAACTTCATCACGGTCCGACAATCGCAACACGTGTACAGTGACGTCACGTTATTTCCGAGCTTCATCACGGTCAGACAATGTTAGCATGTTTTCAGTGACGTCAAGTCATAACCGAGCTTCATCACGGTCAGACAATGTTAGCACGTTAACAATGACGTCAAGTCATAACCGAGCTTCATCACGGTCAGACAGTGTTAGCACGTTAACAATGACGTCAAGTCATTGCCGAGCTTCATCACGGTCAGACGTTAACAATGACGTCAAGTCATTGCCGAGTAAATATGTAACAAAAACAAGCACAACTGTAAGCTAAATAATTGTTTTATCATGGCAACGGGAACACCTTATTGCAGTATAAATATTGTCCCTTTCCTATTTTCTTAAAGACGATGGATGATGGGTAAACTTGTTGATGCTCAAATCGTCAACCAACAACAACCAAGGACTTACACGCTAGCGGATTTAAACATCCGCCGACCGTAGAAGCGTTTTTTAGTTCGCTGATGATTTACTTATTAAATTATAATTAGGATATGGCAAATATGCACCAAAAATGGCTTACGCAATAATCGTTAACACGACTTGTCCCGTCAAGAATAAGCTTCTTCAAATATGAGTTTTAGAGGGTTTTAGTTTTACTGCTCCTAAAATATACTATTAACTAACACACTCCTGCGAACTACGCCGAGTGATACACACATATAGTATAATATAAACTTTTGACAATAAAAAGCGCATGATTAAATGACTTGTTGCGTTCTTACGTTATCTAGGTATTAGGTATTTTTCTTTCTTTAATTGTTTCTAACGTACGTTTTAGCAAAAATTGTAAAATGCAAGTGTTTCGTTATATATATATAACCACAACGCAGTTATAGGGAAAATACTGGTTCAATTTATTTTGAGGCAACCAGTTAGTTATATTGAAGGAACGAATTACAAAGTCGTTATAACGATGTATTAATTCGTTCCCTTGAGTTAACTGACCAATAATAATGGCAATAAAAATTGGCGATACAAGCATGCAGTAGTTACTTCTTTAGGTCGGCTAACTCGTTCCCTCAAGAATACTAATTCGTTCCCCTGACTTAGTAATTCGTTCCCCCAAAATAACTAATTCGTTTCTTCAAAATAACTAATTCGTTCCAACGAATTAATATATCATTCCCTCGAGTTATTGAGTGGTTATAACGAGTTAATAACTCGCGGGAACGAGATAAAATGACTACTACATGTCACCTCTATGATACAAGGCCCAAGTGATACATGGAATTTAAAAGGCACCCACAGACGAAGATCGCATAACAGACCATGTCTCTGCCGTCAGGAGCATGAATGTCATGGCAAACTCTCATTTCAGCTTAGATTAAGAGTACAATAGAATCCGCTTATAAGGAACTCATCGGGACCTTGATAATATATTCCTTAACCGGAGTTCCTTATAAGCGTATTGTATATACATGTACATGTAATCCTCTTGCACTGACCTTTCCTCCGCTTATTTATTTAATCGTCTTTGGTGTCTTTTTTGCATGTCCATGTTTATTACAATTATACAATTTATTTATTTATTTTTTATTTATTTATTTATTTATTTATTTATTTATTTATTTATTTATTTATTTATTTATTTATAATCACTACAATGTCTCGCTTGCAGTGTCTGTTTCACTGTTCGTATGTGGTATTGACGCCTTTCCATTATTACATTTAGATCATATTTTCAATTTCCGCTTTTGTTATTTCGGAATTTAACGTTTCGTCTTTATTTGGTAAATTTGGGTTTATATCGTTGATAGTGCTTAAATTGCCATCAGTATTTTTATTTTTTAAATGGTTTAAAGATTGCTCTAAATTCGGTTTGTTTACATCTTTATAAATTTCTAATGATTTTAAGTATTTCCAGTAAGATTTGGGTTCATGTCTGTGTATTTTTCGAAGGGTGTCCGTGTCGCGAATAACGCGAAGTACATCATTATTGTACTCTTACATTCAATTTTAACAAGCTAACCTACAAAATGGACAAATCAGACTCCGGTCACCTTGGCTCCGGTCAATAAGACTCCGGTCACCTTGGCTCCGGTCAGTGCGAC
>Ga0224511_10000456_pt1 | contig 19431 bp, 17 predicted proteins | sample SF_May12_sed_USG_2_FD_169988 | JGI IMG/M metagenome (GOLD analysis project Ga0224511, IMG submission 169988) | Sediment microbial communities from San Francisco Bay, California, United States - SF_May12_sed_USGS_8_1 | ecosystem: Environmental > Aquatic > Marine > Sediment | place: USA...
TGTCATCTCTAAACAAGATGTACGAGATATTTTACTGATATTTCACAGGATATTTTGACACATGTTATGTTATTATGGATGTAAAATATCAGAAACGTAGGTAAAGAAATGTGAGCGTTACACGCCCAGTCTGGAAACATTATGAATAACCCTCGTATGTACTTCTTCTTTGCTTCTTCTTACTTCTTCTATCGAATCATAGTATACAGATTATATAGACTTTGATTTTCTAATAAGACAAAACTACTATCTGAATATTAAAACTGTATGTGTTACCTTGTCAATTACTCTGTGCTTTTATTATATGTGAAATTGTGTGTCTAATTGTATGTAAGGTGTGAATTACTGTAGATGATAGTTATGAAACTAAATTACCACCAAACAATCTTGTGATTTGGTAAAACATATTACAAACATAGTTTTATTCGTCTTTGTACGAGCCATTTTGTCACGGAGCCCTTTAACTGTTTTCTACATTGTTTGCAACATATATTCGAGCATCTCTTAAATTCATATTATTGTTACTCTGGCGAAATAATCAGATATTATAGATTGATGAGATCTTCAAAGAAAAAATGTTGTAAGCTATGTAGACAGGTCAAGTTTAAGGGCACCATGACACCATACACCAGGTTTGGAATTAATTTATACCATACATGTACCCTAAACAAAAAGCCAACTGTTTTACATGACGCAAATTACTTTTTTCACGAAGATAGGGAACGGATTAGTCATAGAATAATAAAAAAAATCCAGTTGAAGCACTTGTATGAGTCTTACTGTATTCCTATTTCTGCGTTCTTTGAATAAATATTTCAGAATAGTTTTGAGTTTATCGTTTATTCAACACTGTGCTTGGATGACCATAAATCAGGAATCTGATTTATCTTAAATGACGCGAACTTGGCTGCGCTGGTCATGTACTGCGGAAATGTGTCAGAGGGTATCTGGGCACAGGCCAGGGTCAGGGTGTGGACCAGGGCGTGGTGTAGAAACCCGTACTGTTCCTGGAATGAACATGGCCAGGATATGAGAATATGTATTAATCCAAATTAAGGGGGAAAACCCAGTAAGCATAGTCTGCATGGGACAAATAGCAGGCTCCGTTTTATTGAAGCTTGTACATGTATCAATGGTATTGAAATATATTCTCCTCAAAACAAGTTAAAGACGACTATGGGGTAGCAGTATTTTGATAAAGTTCACCTACTGGTTTTGTGTACAGTAAAGAACAATGTTTACTGATGATGCCGATTTATTTCCTCCAATAATGGTTTGAGACGTGTGTGGTAGTTAAACGATCGTTTCAAAGACTGTCTTTACCAGAAACGTGATATGTAGTGTGGTGCGTCATTACTGGTTAGGGTGGGGTTTCCTATGATTGTTCTACAGACTTGTACCCCATCCTTAAAGGAGATTCGACCAGGTTCCACTATCGAGATGAGATCAATAATGCATTTCTGACCTTTTTGCTCGTGCTGTGGACCAGGACATTGTACTTATGAACGGAAACTCCCTTCCGTGCCGGGCTTGTTTTGTCAATGAGTACACTGAGTGCAAAAGAAATAAGATGTATGAACTGTCCTGACCCTCCATTTATGTTAATCTTACAAGAGCATGTATGTTACAAACTCCAAAAACATAGAAGGGTTTAGCATGCTCATCTACAGATGCAAGATCACCTCGCAAATGCGCTCAATTAGGATTGGGAAAGAATTTTTCCTTCTGCAATCAGAAAACGGATTCGCAGCTTCACTCGTATGTGTACGATGAGTGGCGATTTATTTGCTTAACTTTGTGTGTGACATGAAGCATGTAACAGTGTTGTTTGTAAAATTTCATGCCCCACCCACCGATATGCAAACGTTCAAATTTTGGTAGTAACCACACCTTTTGATCCCCCATGTGCTAACCACTGTAATTCGCTATTTCATTTCTTAACAATTGTTAACTACATATATATAGTATTTCCTAGAATAATTGTTTTTCCTTGTAACAAAGAAATAATAGAATAGCTACCACTTTCAAAATGTGGTCCTTAAATTATTTTGAGGAGTATACTTCACCATGATATGACGCCTCCTAGCACATAAGCGGTACTCTTTTTTGCAAATGTTAACCACATATAATCTCTAATCCCAGAGGACAAGAAACATATAACTACACAATGACGGGTGACATTTTACAGCCGCCACAAAGTTAAAATATATTTAAATACGGTTTTTGAAAAGCACTGGTTGGTTATACTTTATAATTATACTTGTTTGACATAATTTTACAACCGGTGTATGGTTATTTACCCTATTGTTTAATGTAGTTGTATATTACAATATAATTATTAAATTTAATATCAAATATATTTTTAAACGAATGTTTCGCGTTGAAAACACACATTTTGATGCACATCCCTATTATATTTAGAGAGTAGTTTTAAATGTACATTACACCGAAGTCTGATAGTAGACCACGCAAAAATTGAAGTAGAACGCAGTTCAAATCAGTTTTATGGTACTATGACACACATTGCGTTCTACAATGAAAGGTTAATAACGTTACTCGATACTACTACTGCTAATCGTAGACGATGACGAGGCTCGGCGGTGCGAGAAGAGGCGGGTTGCACCGCCACTGGAGGAGAACGTCTATTACATCAGTCTGCAAGAGATCCAGAAACGGAAGGTCCGCGTGTCCGATCTGCCCGCCTTCGTCGCAGATGAGACCATGGCCTACTACGAGGATGAGTTTGATGTGAGTGCTGAAAATAATTAATAAACGAGAAAATTATTTCTTGTAGTTGTTGATGATTATGAATTCATCAAGTAAGGGATGATTTCAATTGAATTAGTATAATTGTGTACTGTATATTTTTCTATCGCGCAACATTGTCATATTAAATAGATTGTCACAGTTTGTTCTCGCACAGAAATTCCCAGAAGGCATGACGAAGCCAGCTAAGGCGGCGAAATCACCCAACAACATGGACAAGAACAGATACAGGTGACTGTACGCCTGTAAGATAGTTAAAAGACACTTACACTAGACAATACGTATAAAGCACACGTTTCTCACAACGCTTTTCATCCGCATGATCCTTTTTTTATTTATACATTTGTTGTGTAATGAAGTCATATATTCAAGCGCAAATAAACATTGAATGCCAAAGTCAGATAAGTGGTTTTATGCATATGTCCGAGAAAGTCAACATCTACTTCTAAATCCTGTTTTTTTACAAGATCGAACACATGTCTGGTACAATATGCGTCATCTTGTGGTAGAGTTACTGTCATTGTTGTTGTAAAAGCTTAGATTTAATGATATAGGTTTAAACTTTGATGACATTTTACCCATATTTTGCTAAAACCAGAGGTGTTCCTTTAAAAACAATTAAGTGGTTATTATGAAAAGTGCGCCCCTATAACCCTGTGTTACATGTTACATGTGTATAAACAAACACTATATGTACACTACTGTCATTTCAGGCGAAGATTCTCGCGTCAAGGTGGCTGGATTCGACACCGACTATATGAACGCCAACTACATTGATGTAAGGTTGTTTTTTATCTTGGCGTTGTTATCTTTGAAACATAATCTTAAAACTATTACAACATTTTTTTTAAATAACGCTAACTACATGTACATTGATGTATGATGTTTTGTAAATTGCTTAGTTCCTCACATTTGCCATGTTGTCTTTTGTGCCTAAAATTACAACAGACAATTTGTAATGACAAGTATTATTTCTTCTCACAGGGCTACAAGAAAAGAAACGCATTTATTGCATCGCTTGGTATGTAACTAGTTTGTTTTTTACTTCTGCATGTACCAGCTAGAAAATATGTGTTACAGAAACAGTTTTATGACTTTATTTATTATTGGTTTAGAGCTAACAAATAAGTTTAATGTTTACAATTAAATACGTATATGATTAAGAAAGGGTCATGTGCAATTTAACTTTCATGATTGTATCTGCTTCCGTAATAACATAGCGATGCATCGATAGTTTAAGGGTATCCTTTCCAATCCTACTTTCGTTAATTGTATTAGCTTAAGTTGTAGTCCACTTACATTAACCAGTTAACAAACAAAAGTGCAAGCTTTAATGCTTGTCCTTAATTAATCTTAAGTATTATTCCCGCTCGTTTTGCGCTTTATATATATTAATTATATTCATATGTCTCAACTCAATACCAAACAAGTTGATAATGGACTGAGGTTGATTTTAAAACCGTATTCGTAAGTTTTTAATGCAATTTAACACCGGTCAAAGTATCTTCACTTATCAATGGAAAAGTGATTTCATTCCAATATCAACATCAACTACACAGTACATAGATACAAACACAAACTGCTAACAACTGACGACCTAAATGCATGTGCCATTGCTGCTGGGTAAAAATACAATTTGATCTATATTGACATTGTACTTCTTGAGATTGTCCCCGTACCAATGTCAAAGCAGATAGATGATTTTTTTCATACAATTCGCACACGCACAGATTTAGCCACTACATATTAATAGGCCCGATGAAGAAGCAAATGGGCGATTACGGCGTATTTTGGGCGATGGTCTGGCAGCAGAAGGTGGAGAAGATCGTCAAGGTTACCAAACTCAAGGAAGAAGGCGTACGTAAAGGACGTCGACATATACTTCATAGCAGTTCACTTCATAAACAATGCAAAAGACATATGCTCAATTACAAAAGAAAAGGAAAATTGTCAAAGGCAAAGCAGGCTGTGATTAGCTCTCAGTATAACTATAAGGATAGGTCTGTCTTCTTTCTCCTCTCAAACCTTGTTAAAAAGAGATGGATTCCATCTGGAATGAGCGGTCGACAGGGATTAATATGAGTTTGGATAACTCGCAAACGACCTTAAAGAAATAAGTTCAAATTAAATTAAAATTAAAAAATGTTTTGAAGCAAATACGAGGGCTTCGCTTACTTGTTTGTTGCACATCCTTGCTGACCTGTTCTTTGCTAATTTAGAAAGTCTCGAATTAATGTATATTATTTTGAAATAGGTCATATGCCCTTTACATAACATCTTCTGTCTATTGTGTGGTATTTACAGAGGGACAAGTGCGAGCAATACTGGCCAAGCCCCGGCCAGAGTCACGTGTATGGTGGAGTAAAAGTCAAGTGTCAGCGCGAGCTCGTCTTCACCGAGTTCACCAGGCGTCACCTTGTAGTTAACATGGTAGGTGTGGTCTAATGCAAGAATGCACTATTTATTTTTAAGGGTCTGAGAAATTATACTCATCCGATGTTGTTAAACAGTCAATTCCTTACGGACATTTCGAGTTTACCGTACGGTTATTAATTAGACTGCGGTGGCAGAGGTCGTGTTAACAATTTACTTCAAATATATTGAGTTCAATGGTCATTTCATGCTAGATCTTATTTGGACTCTAAAATAAACAATTATTCACATAACACTTTTTTCATCAACCATTGTTAAAATCAAGCGCGTTTCAGGGTTCCAAGTCCCGGAAAATCCATCACCTTCACTTTACCGCCTGGCCGGACAAGGGCATCCCTGATGACGTCACAACGCTCGTGGAGTTCTGGCAACGCGTCGTGAGTGTACCGTCTGCCCTGGATGGACCAACGCTTGTGCACTGCAGGTGCATCTGAGTTTTTAATACATATACACTTTTTGCAAACCAAATATATCCACCGATATAAGAACCACATAAAAGTGAATGCATTTTAAGCATGATGTTAACTGATGTCGGGGCTTCAGCGCAGGGATCGGACGGACAGGGACCTACATCGCCCTGGACACGCTGACTAGAGAAGGGGAGGCGGAGGGAGCAGTGGAAATACCCGGATGTATCATAAACATGCGCCAGAACCGGATCAATATGGTCCAAACAGCGGTAAGACCTTCGGATAGAAACACCTAAAGTTCTCGATCATTAACTTATTACATGTAACATTCGTCAAACTGAGTTTTTTGGTGTAACGACGAAAAGTGTTATGCACGAGGCGCGATGGTCAGAACACTTAGACTGACTTATCTCACATTCATCTACGGATATAGTGTTGACTTATTACATTTTAGGGTTCTACACATTCTCATATCATGTTCATGTTCATTCCAGGAGCAGTACGAGTTTCTGCACCACGCCCTGGTTCACACCCTGACCCTGGCCTGTGCCCAGATCCCCGCTGACACCTTCGCACATGGCCACGACCAGCGCGGCCGAGTTTGCACAACAATTGAAGGTAAATCTAAAACTACTTTAATTAAACACCCACAGCCTGATGAGTTGTCGAATAAACTATGTATGAAAAAGTAACAAACGTTTAATTTGTCTTACACTTGCCCGTTCTATCGACCAACCAATCATAACAACCACAGGATCGACGTACTAAGTTGTCCGCAAAAAGGAAGCACACGGCTATTTCTTTGTTGGTTAAATTGCGCCCTTTTTATATTTCACAGAAACTGTCAGAAACCGAGCACATCGTGTCTGACGAGGAAGTGTCGGCGATTGAGGGAAATAAGTCTGAGAAAGACAAGAACCGAACAGGCGCCGATGTACCTGGTAGTCACGTGTTCTCTTCTGAGTTAACGAATTGACACAGCTGAAAACAATTTATATAAGTAGATATCTTTTTTTACACACAATTAATGATAACAAGGTCAATGCGTTGGGAACTTTATTCGTAAATAAGCACGAAACATTAAAAAAGTCCTATTTTGCTTGACAATTGTTGACACTTTTGATCCTGTGAATTGTGTCTAGGCGACGCCCACAGACTACGCCTGTATATGGGAATCAGCCATCAACAGTCGGGCTACATCAACGCTGTCTACTTAAACGTAAGCTGCAGTTGATCTTTGACCTATGTGTTTCCTAAAATTCGCGTTTTTAGTTATGTTGTGTTAACTATATTTGTCATAATCTTTTCCAGAGTTTAACGTGTGCCCGGCGGTATCTACTGGCACAGACGCCACTTCCGGGGACGGTGGAGAACTTCCTGACGATGGCCTTCCAGGAGAACTGTGCCGCTATCGTCACCTGCCAGCAGAGCACTGATAAGGTTATACAGTCATTTATACGTATGAGGCAAAACCATACTACAATAAGTAACAGTGCAAATGAAGCGTTTTGAACTGTATCCCTTCATATAAGGGGACACTGTCCATTTAATATTCAAAGCATTACGTCTAAAAGGCTTATTAGAGCTGTTATTGTCAAGTACACATTAAACTGATGAAAGGGAAAGCCCCGAGGAAGCACAGCCTGCACGAGAGAACAGCAGCCTCGGTTTTACCATTTAACCGTAAGAATAAATCGCATTGCAGGACGAGGGCGCCTACTACCCGGCCGACAACCAGGTACTTCAGAAGGGCAAGTTTGCTGTCTGCAGCTCCAATGTCAACAGTTCAAACCAGAATAGCGTCCACAGGGCGCTGACAATACAGTTCGGCGGTGTTTGTGTAGTAGTGTTGGTGCAAATTATTTTTTTCAAGTAAAACTATAACAAGTGAATAGAATTGCCACATAACAACTAACTATTATTAGTATTTTAAACCATAATAACACTCTGTTATGTACTGCCAGACGGGTGAAAAGACGAGAACAGTGCAGCATTTCGTGTTTACTGATTGGGATGCCGGAAATGACATACCCAGGTCGCACGGAGGTTTTGTGGCCTTCGTAGAGGAAGTCAACAAAACAGCGTGCTCTGATGGACCCATCCTGCTGCACTGCAGGTTTGTGGTGACGGACGAATAACACATGTCGTCTGTATCAGCTTATATGTGTTTAGAAGTAGTTATGGTTCATAATTTGTAATATATGTAATATATTTGTAATATGAGTTACATTGTAATCGTCCAGAACTGGGTGCGTCGCTTTATGTTTAGCACATTTAACAACGGTAGTGATTCTTTTTAAAACTGAATATACATGTTGATGTCAGGTTTACAGCGCAATCATCTTAATATAGAAAAGTAAATGTGGACTGGTTTGCAATTTCAAACAAAATAACAAAAGCTAATTAGTTTTGGGAACTAAGACAACGTGTGCAACAATAATGTTGTCATATTTTCACATTCACATTCCTTGGAAAGTATTAAATGAACCCATTGCCGTAAGACATGCAGATATAATTTATTGACAGGGACGGCGGTGGACGAAGCGGCCTGTTCTGTGTGGTTGCGAGTCTCCTAGAGAAGGTCAAGGTCGAACGTGAAGTCAGCCTTGTCAACGCCGTCAGGAGGGTCAAGGCCAGGCGACCCAATGCCATACACTACCAGGTACGCCGTCATATGATGTGTGTCACATTATTAAGTTTAACTTATCATTGCAAGTCTATTTTACCAGTATTTAATCTTTTTAAAAGAAATTGACATTTTAAGATACAATTTAACGCTTAATCAGTATACACACACGTAGTGTTTTAATTGAATTATACATATATAATATGTCACTATTTCAGGCGCAGTTTGACTTCTGCCACCAGTGTGTTCTCTGTCACATCAACTCTGACAACGTCTACGTCAACTACCAGGAGAATACAACCAACGCATGAACACGTCGCCAGACTGCCAATGAATATGGCTTACGCATGGACACAACTTCCAATGCATATAGTATATACATGTAACATTCTGATAGACGATAATTAAAAATTCAATTCAATTAGGATACATCTACATTTAAAACCTAGATTTACAGTCAAAGTAGTAGCGCCCCCCTTAAAAACAACTCCTTACTTACGCCAATAACATTTTAAATATAAAAATGATGTATTAACTTTGTGCAGCATATGTATTAAAATAACATTGTTAATCTGCCTGTGTAAATGGTGAAAAATGATAAAAATATTGGTTTGTAATCGAGTGATGGATATGTAAAAATCTATTTATTATATGTTTTATAATAATTTGATGTATATTGATACCTATTTGTTTTCTCGCAAAATATTTTCAGTTTTCGTTTTCTTATTGAGTGTGTTTCTTTAAAAAATTGTCCATAATATTAAAACATTCTGGGATATTTTTCATATTTATATTATACCTCATTTGCATACACCCTTCTTTATTCAAGTAGACGTCTACCAGTCCATAAATCATATTTTTAAAAAATAATTGCACATCTTCTCTAGACATATGTATATTAGATCGTTACGCATTTGCATGTTCACATCTTCTTTTTATACCAAATATTACATGTATGTGAGAAAGTTTGTACACAACTTGTAGCAAAAAGTACAATTCGATCATTTTACAACTAGATATATAAATAATAAGTAAATTGATATATTAAACACATATAAAATAAATATTTTTTTTGAGAAATCTTTAAGGGAGATTTGACACTTCTTGAAGTCCAGTGTTTTACTCTAGAAAATACCGACTTTCCGAACATAAAAGCTGTAGGTGTTTCCTAAGAGATTGCTGTCTGCTTACATTCCTTGTGTGATCGGATTGTGTCAGGTGTGGAAGATATAACACTACTTGCAGTACACTACCATAACACATTTTCTATAATAATTCAATATATTATAGATCATCTTTCTACATGTAGTTTTCTTGATTTTTTCACGAAATCATCCGATATACTCAGTGACGGTTCTGATATCCCCCCCCCCGAAATAACAAGAATAATTATATTTTTATATATTAGTTTGATAGGTTCGTAATTATAATTATATATTATTGTTAATTTACAAACCATATTTGAATTTTAAAGCACATTAGGGGAAATAAACAAATTGCATGTCTGAAATAAAAATTAATTACAGAAAAATACAATTAATAAGATCTTGTCAAGTTGTACTATGTTCTATGCACCTTTCTGTATGCTTGTTTCTGCGTCCTTTGGATGATTAAACTTTTCCAGTTCAGAGTTCATCTTGTTGTTAATATATCTATAGAATATCCGTATTATAATACAAGTAAGAACATTTTTCTAAAAGGCCATTAATATATTTTTTATAATACATAGATGCGTTGTCCTTGTCCATTTAGTGTAGTGTCAATGTTTAAGCCCAAAAATATTAAAAAATTAAAACCCACTTGAAATCACCTTCCTCCTACCTTTTAAGAGAAAATGGTCGGTGAAAAGTGAAATACGCTGGGGTTTTATTCTATGTATTCTATGTTTATGCAAAATACTACTAAAAGAAAAACGGGGTCGATTTGTAAACATTTAGCTGTTGATCATGATTATATTCAACATTAATTTCTACGCATATAAATTGTGTATTGTTTGATTGTAGAACGCACATTGTCAGATGTAGCAGCGCACACAGATGGACTGTAACACGCCGGCGGTAGTAAAATGCATAATGCATTAAAGAACAAAATATTAATCAAGTCGTCTTTTGTTATGTTTGTTTAAAACTTACAATACTCAGATTTTTTCGTAGAAAAAGTTTTTCATTTTCACGTTCAAAAAGGGACACACACATCGCGAATCAAATCAACTGTGACGTTATTGAACTTTAATAGTATGTAAACTCGGTGTTTTTGACATATTTTCAAAACGGTGTCAGTGATATACAAGTAAAGTGGAAGTTACTCGCATACACATACCATAATAAAACTGTGCGTCTTTTAATCTGAATTAGTATTGATAGCATGTGTACGGGGATAGTTTCTAATATTATATATTTAGAAAAGTAGCCCGCATGCATTTTATGAATGTATAAAAGAGCTTTGAAATCCATAACAAGCATAGTTTGCAACTGGAAATTACTAACCTTGGATACAATAGAAGTGTTCATCAGTAGTTATAAGGATGATATCATACTATCAGCTCTAACTTAGACATAACCAACAACATAGTTTATAAAGATCTCCTTATACATGAGCAAGTAGAATGTTTCGGAAGAACCGGATATCATGAGATACAAATTTTAGTAAACATTCCAAAACCTACGCTTGCTAGAATGTACTGTGTTATTACGTTATCACACTTCTAGTAAACGTTTATAACGGCAACGTCATTTACTTGCCTGATACGGTCAGTTTAAAGATGTCACCTTAAGTTAATTCATTCAAAAGGTTTTCAATTGGCAAAATCCTACCGTACTTTGATACACAGGTTGTTTGTTTATATTTTCCGCAAATGGGACATTTGAAGTGATATGGCATAAATGGGATTCAAAACGTAATTTTGGGTCGTAAATGGGAATGCAGATGCATGTTGGTATATTGATAGATAACATTGTTTTTTTTTGTTTCATACAGCAATTTGTAATTGTTTATCTGTTTTCATAAAAGGCAACTATTGTAATGAAATTTGCAACTTTAAAACGCCTTCGATATATAGACAGTCCCAAAATTGTCAATCATCATCTGGGAATTAATAAAAGTACATGGTCAATTTATATTCAATGGATAAGTGCGATATTGTCAGGTGACAATATAATCTAGTACATGTAAATACAAAAGAAAGCGTATTTCCTGTATGTGATAATCCTTATCACATTAACAAAAGAATACTACTTAAATGAGAGGATATTGCACATTCGCCGAACTATGCATTGGATGACATTTGCGTTTTTATAAATAAGTAAATTATGTTTGTTTTGCAATAAATTACCAGTTCATAATATTACCAACATTTTCATTTCTAATTTAACAATATATTTTTTTATTTTTATTTTTTTAGGGATATTCCGTATGCACCACCTGTTTTTCATTAGTATATTAAACATTAACACATTTCCAGATAATATTTTATGACACATATGATTAGTTTTTTTTAAACGTAGTACATGTAATATTGGTAATTTGTACTTTGGACAAGCACTGTTTTTAAAATTCAATTAGTGGTATTGTTTACGTTAAGCAAATTTATCTTTTGTTCTGTACAATATTTTTGAGTGTAGTGAACATAGTGAGCATACACCCTGTTCATCCAATATTTACTGATGAACATTTCGAGTTGAATATTCATTGAAATACAAAATAAATGCGTATTTGATAATGATGGCCTCCTTCTAATAGCCCCAATATTGATCATAATTCATCCAATATTTTATCGTAAAAATTCCTTTTAGCAAATGTGTTCATATTCATATCACGAATGTGTAAAATGACATCCTGATTCCTTTTAAGACAGCAACTAATAAGGCCACATAACACTTAACATTTAAAAGATATCATTTTAAGTCACTTCCAAAGCTAAATGTAATATTCATTATTTAGTGCTTGTCGATTGTTTATCAATTGTCCAAGTAAGATGTATTTGAAGTTCAGGCCAGTCGTTTAACGGAACCATATTAGTTAAACGACTAACGCAAACCGCATTTATATTAAAACGATTTGCGTATACCATGAGTAGTTAATGCGTAAATATTAAAATAAAGTTTAAGCATGCTGCGAATGTAATGAAATTCAATACGGTGCGTCAGTAAGGACTCTGTTATTGTTCAACCGGAACAGAACCCGGGTGCGAATACTTCAGTTTACTTCCGTGTTAGCCTATATGCTTTCATACTCCCATTGTATGTTGGGCGTTTGTAATGTGGATTTAGTTATAAATATGTTAATAATAGTTATGTTTTAATTTGTTGTATAGAGTAAACTTAATTGAGGAATATCAGTCGTCATAGTTTTGATAATGGAATATTGGAGTTGGCGAATTGTATTCTGGCAGACTGTGTACTTCCTACTTGTCATTGCATCAGGTGTGTTCATTTCTTATTATATTATTTTGTACCGCATAACAGTTAATCGTTTAAGCATTCTGCTTAGGAAATTAACTTAAACATGTTTACATTATTTGGTTGACATTGAATGGTATAGACGTTACCTATAGCGTACCATTAGGGTCCTTATTGTACGACCCTGTATCGTATTAAAACTTTCAGTACCATCTCAACTTTTCAGTATCGTACTAAAACATTCAGTACAATACAGGGTCATACAAATTGAATTGTCAGTACCATTCTGTATCATACATTAAAATAATTTAGACATTTTGGTGCGACTCTAGTGTACGACTCTAAATGTTTAAGTATGGCACTGAATGGTTTAGTACGATACAGGGTCGTACAAATTCCGATTGGTCCGTTTCAGTATAATACTGAAAGTTTGAGTACGATGCAGGGTCGTACAAATTCCCATTAACATCGAACACAGTATTGTAGTATTGTAGTAAATAATAATTGTTCAACAAAATAGAATGAGTTTGATACAATGAAAACAAGGATTAGGTGTGTCTTTTTACAACTTGTTTTTTTTCAATGATACAACATTGTATGTTTTAACAAGGTGATAGTAACTCCTGTGACCCCAAGTGCGCGTCATGCCAGGGAAACACGTGTTACAGTTGCATAGATGACTACTACCCGTCTGGAACAAAGTGTATACAGTGTACGTACCCTGGCTGCCGAACGTGTTCAGATAGCAGTAGTTGCGACACTTGCCATACTGGGTACTGGGGACATGACTGTACCAAGGCGTGCAGTGTAGGATGTGAAGGAAGTGTGTGTGATACAAACGACGGTAGGTGCACTTGCATAAAGGGCTATTATATTAATGGAAGCCAATGTAAAGAATGTATGGCTAACTGTCAAGAATGCAACGATGGCACACAGTGTATGGTATGTCATGCTGGAAGACACGGACCATCATGTACCCTCGCCTGTGACTGTAACGGCGGTTCGTGCAATATAGTGACTGGACTGTGTGATGATGTTTCTGCATGTCCGTCACAATGCACCTCTTGCTCTTACACAGGGACGTGTAATGCATGCCTTAATGGATATTACGGACTCCAGTGTGATAAACATTGTTCACATACATGCAGTAACCAGGAGTGCCATCAGAACGGAACATGCTATCATTGCTCTAATACAAATGTGTATGGATTAAACTGCAACATTCAATGCAGCAGTTTGTGTGTGAATGACACGTGTGATAGATGGACAGGTAAGTGTCCTCTAAAATGCGACAGCCTATGCGAACAGTGTGATTCAACTACAGGCAACTGCATCAAGTGCAAGAATAACAACCTGTACGGAAATAACTGCCAATTCTCTTGCAACACTGGTTGCCTAAACCAAGCATGTAACCAACCATCAGGAGAATGTTTCTCTTGTAATAATGGTTCTTTGGGACTGTTTTGCAATACATCATGCAGAAGTGGGTGTTCCTCAAGTGGATGCGATCGTGATTCTGGTAAATGTTTTGAATGTGCCAACCAAACATTCTATGGCGACTTTTGTGAAACACCATGCAGTGATAATTGCAACGACAGACAATGTTACAGAAATGGTACGTGTACGTCGGGATGTATAACCGACCAGTTCAGTTCAAATTGCCAGTCGAAGTGTTCTGAAACCTGCAAAGCAACCACGATCGGCAGCAGATGTGACGATCTGGTAATGTGTCTGGAGGGATGTGTCCAGGGTTACACGGGAGAAAACTGTAAGACAGGTACGTGTTCTTTTTTTTTGAATCCCTTTTTGCAATAGCCCTTCGTAGTAATAATAGCACTCACAAATTCCCAAGAATTAATTTTATTGAATGTTTACACATACAAAGTATTTGCAGCATGTAAATAATTTCATTAAAACACTGATAATGTAAATTATGTACATGTATCTATGAATGGACACAATGCAATTATGGATTTAAAAAAAACATGTGCATGCGTCAAACAAAGGCACGTCTACAGTACCATCGACTGATTCAACTCCTCTGGACGGCGATGCTGATCGGCAGAGTGGAGTAGACGAGCCGGGACTACCCGTGACCGCAATAGGGGGAGGCGTCGGCGGTCTCGCCGTTCTGATTGTTGTTGTCGTGTTGGTAGTGTTGCTGCTTCGGCGACGACTGAGGTACGTGTTTGAGTTTTCCCTGCTAACTAAATCTACGGTTACACTAACTTAGTCCGAAATTAACCGGCTTTATGGTTAATCAATAAATATAAAGATTAAAAAATGTGGTTATAGGAATTCGCAGAAAGAAGCTGCAACGCCGATGACAAATTTGAACAACGAGTATCATACAATCGACATTATTTCTGAAGGTATCTTTTATATATATTACCTGCATTTGAAGAAATAAAAGCACCTAAACAGAAATGATACCTATACATGTATATTGCCAAACTTAATATATCTATACACGCTTAAACATGCAACCAATACAGCTTTACTAAATGGGGTCATTACTATACCCAGCCAACAAGCGTCTGTCCACCCGGTCCAATGGCGTTCAGGAGACCCCCGCGGTGGCCACATCGGAGTACGAACTCGAGGACGTGGTTGCGCCCTCTGCAGCTGGGAACGAGGAAGAGGAGGCCGACAAGTTCCTGGAAATAGGTATGCTCCTGTAATATGTCAAGCTTAACATGAAAATTGGCAATTATTGACCGATATTATAATTAAACATGGTATTGACATTTCTCTTTCATCAGTTTAATTTGGTTACTCCAATATAATTGCTTTTCAGATCATATGTTGTTCAAATTGTTTGCGTTAAGATTTGAAAATACAAATTAAAAAGATGTTCAAGGACAAAGTGGTGAAAACAATGATAACAGGTCAAGAGACAAGGCAACATTACAAAATGGTCCGTATACAAATAAAACGTAGAACAGCACGCAAAACGTAGAACAACAAAGGCTTTAGTAAAATAAGAAACTTTACATATATTTTAACTAGACGATGATGAGGCTAAACGAAAAGAAAAGAGGAGGGTAGCGCCGTCCCTGGAGGAGAACGTCTACTACATCAGTCTCGCGGAGATCCAGAAACGAAAGGTCCGCGTGTCCGACCTGCCCGCCTTTGTCGCTGACAAAACCATGGCCTACTACGAGGAAGAGTTCGATGTGAGTTGAAAAATGAATATTGCTGTATTTTATATTTAACATTTTGAATGCAGCCAAGCCATGATGTTTCATTTTTTTTTCTACCTCATACTACATTTCTACAAACAGAAATTTCCTGAAGGCATAACGAAAACGGTCAACGCTGCGAAATCACCGGGAAACGTGGGCAAGAACAGATACAAGGGACTATATGCATGTAAGATAGTAAAGTGGTAATAAAACTATTTATTATATATGGTCTTATATGTTTACCAATTGCTCATATTTTATGTTCATTGCGTGGAATTTGCATATTATAACAGTAATTTCTCAAATGGTCAGGTGCAACTTGTTTACCTGTTTTAGACGACGATTCTCGCGTCAAAGTGTCTGGATTCGACACCGACTACATTAACGCCAACTACATTGACGTAATATATGCTATGTAAAAAATTAATAAAATTTTCCGTTGGAAACTTATCTTTATCTTTAACATTGCTTAAGCAATTGCGAACACACATGGTTTCTTTAGTTTCACACATGATATAGTTTGTGCGAATGCAAGCGTACCATATTAGTTCTGCTCTATTGTGCGTGTTGAATATTCAAATGTACCTTACTAAACGTTTCAGGGCTACAAGAAAAGAAATGCATACATCGCATCGCTTGGTATGTAACTTATGCAGTATGCAATCTTTAAATCCCCAACTGAAAGACATTGCATGCATAAGCATTTATCTTGATAATACTTTTTGTTGCGGTACATGTACGTTATAACATTCTCGTTAAATATTCACAACAGTGATATAGATCTTCTTGACTCCGGATCCCGTTTGCGCTTGACTTTAACTTCCTGATTCATGATATGGTTGACGGATATAGCAATTGGCCTTTAAAGAGGCTGAATAATACTCATTATATTTATTGTACATTGAACTGTAATTTCTTAGTAAGAGACATAATAAATGATCATAAAGGGCATTTATAATTATATTTATGTCTTATATTACCCGAATGCTAACAAACATCATAAATTGCATCCTTACCATGAATATTTGGTCTGCTAACACCGTTGCTTATTCTTTTACTGCTGTTGAATGAAAATATTATAATTAAAGATCTTTCTATTGAACGTAACTTAAAAAAATACTTAAAATGTTAAGGGGTGTTATCAATCTCCCCATGTTTACAAATATTCATTGTTACCAGGCCCAATGAAGAAGCAGATGGGCGATTACGGCGTGTTCTGGGCGATGGTCTGGCAGCAGAAGGTGGAGAAGATCGTCATGGTTACCAAACTCAAGGAGGAAGGCGTACGTGTCAAAATGGATAGGTTTTTTATTTTTATCCAACAGGTTGTCATAAATTTCATCATTAAGCCATTATGCAATGGTTCGAGGGCATATATATTTTAATAGTTACAATTTGGCACAAAAGGCCACCATTTAGAGCCCACTGATTCACGTTTTGATCGTGTAACGTAAATACATTGCTACGTGTCTTATTGTGTTGTAGAATCGTATATGTTTTTTCCTCATAGAGGGACAAGTGCGAGAAATACTGGCCATGCCCCGGCCAGAGTCACGTGTATGGTGGAGTAAAGGTCACGTGTCAGCGCGAGCTCGTCTTTGCCGAGTTCACCAGACGACAACTCGTACTCAGCATGGTGGGTCTATGTTTAGCTGTAGTATTCTACATTAACACAATTTAGCAAGGTACTTTCTATAATAATCTTACGATTGAATAAAAATCTCACAAACATATCATCAACGATTAATTTCTACAAAAAACCCACCGAATATCACTTTTAAAATAACCTGAGTATTTAACGATTTAAAGAAGACTTTGAATAAGTGGTATAATCAAGCGAAAATCAGACACATATAAGGGACTTCCCATTCCAACATTTGCAAGATTTGTATCTGAAATTTAGACTTATGTATGAATTTAGCAATATATACCTTACAGTTTTTTATGTACGCCATAAATGTATGCTTCATTTATTAAGAGACATTATGTATTCAGTTACTATTCTTTCCAAACTTCCTTGTTAGTGAAACGCACAATAAAACACACTTAACTCCACGGCCCAGCGCGTTCGGTTTAATTCGCTGAAAGATTTATATTTGAGGAGATAGGCAATGCTTTATTTTTCATTTGCTCTACTTCCAACTTTTAAATCTAAATTTCTTTGTCATCGTATGAAGATATAAGAGACATTTGATAAAACATACCGCATACACCTATTGTGATGATTGAAATTGGGCTTGAAGTTAATACATATGTAGCTCGAATTAAAAAAGAAACTTACTTTGTTAAACAAGGAAAACTATATAGATAATTGAAATGTTTGTTGAGTTCAGAAACATTTTTGACGTTTCTGTTTTTGTAGTGTTTCTGTTAAATTTTTATCTAATCGGCCTTTTGACACTTTATTTATTTAAACGTATTGCGAGAATCATACCAGTCATGTCCGATCTGCGAGTTATAGAGCTCCAAATCCCGGAAGGTCCATCACCTTCACTTCACGGCCTGGCCGGACAAGGGCATCCCTGATGACGTCACTACGCTCGTGGAGTTCCGTCAACGCGTCTTAAACGCGTCATCTACACTAGACGGACCCACGCTCGTGCACTGCAGGTGCAAAAACGTATATTTAACGTGCATTTATTAACATATTTGCTTTAATTGCATTGTTGGTATTTCCTTTCATATTAATGGATTTAATTGGAAAAATATAGTGTTTTTGCTGATGTCTCCAGTGCGGGTATTGGCCGGACAGGGACGTACATCGCCCTGGACACATTGACGAAGGAAGGAGAGGCGGAGGGAGCCGTTGAAATACCCGGATGTATCATCAACATGCGCCAGAACAGAACCAACATGGTTCAAACAGCAGTGAGAAGTTACGCGTTAATAAGACAGTAGTTTTGCTTTATATCGCCGATTTTGCAGAATACCTTTAATCTTAAGGATTATAATCTCATAGACCTCATTTTCGGCGCATTATTCTAAACGTTGTTTAAACGATCCCAACGATTTAATGTAGGTAATTTTATGTTTCTTTGCCCTTGGCAGGATTTAAATTTTATTAACAGTTTTGTAAGCAAACCCGGAGTCTTGTCTTCCTTGCAGTGAACCGTATATTTAAAACTACTGTTCTATCAAAACATAACAGGATTGTGCTTCAAAACGTGTTTTCTATTTCAGTGCGAAACTTTCGTTTAACAAAATATTTGATATTGAATTGAAAAATATTCTTGTAATAATATACAACTTCATAAAAGAACTAGGGATAATTTACCGGTATATTCTAATGTGAAACAAGAAAATAAAGTTTAACATACCAGCTTTTTACTAAAACCGTATTTTAAATACTAACTCTGTTACGGCTGTAAATGTCGGCCCGTCATTGTGTACTTATATATTTTTGTCCTTTATATAGATTGTATGCGGATAACATTTGAAAGAGATCCGCTCATGTGCTAGGAGGCGTCATATCAGTGGTGTGATATCTTTCAAAATCATTTATGAAAGCTTCATAAAAATAGAGCCTGATTTGCCCCATGCAGACTATGCATACTGAGGGGTTCCCCCGTTTTAGATAAACGCATATTCTCATATCCTAGTCACGTTCATTCCAG
>Ga0224511_10000457_pt1 | contig 19425 bp, 3 predicted proteins | sample SF_May12_sed_USG_2_FD_169988 | JGI IMG/M metagenome (GOLD analysis project Ga0224511, IMG submission 169988) | Sediment microbial communities from San Francisco Bay, California, United States - SF_May12_sed_USGS_8_1 | ecosystem: Environmental > Aquatic > Marine > Sediment | place: USA...
AGTCTAGTGTCACAACCCCCACAAAACAATGAGTGATGGGGTGTACAAGATTGAACCTGGACCTCTGTTTGAGAGTCAGACTGTCAGTCTAGTGTCACAACCCCCACAAAACAATGAGTGAAGGGGTGTACCAGATTGAACCTGGACCTCTGTTTGAGAGTCAGACTGTCAGTCTAGTGTCACAACCCCGACAAAACAATGAGTGATGGGGGTGTACAAGATTGAACCTGGACCTCTGTTTAAGAGTCAGACTGTCAGTCTAGTGTCACAACCCCCACAAAACAAGGAGTGGTGTGGTCGTACAAGATAGAACCTGGACCTTTGTTTAAGAGTCAGACTGTCAATCTAGCATCAAAACTCCCACAAAACAATGAGTGGTGGGATGTACAAGATTGAACCTGGACCTCTGTTTGAGTGTCAAACTGTCAGTCTAGTGTCACAACCCCCACAAAACAAGGAGTGGTGTGGTCATACAAGATAGAACATGGACCTCTGTTTGAGAGTCAAACTGTCAGTCTAGAGACAACCCCCACAAAACAATTAGTGATGGGTTGTACAAGATAGAACATGGAAATCTGTTACCTTTTGCATTTCTACGATTAAAGCAGCTGTCATCCAGTTGCTCAAAAATAAAAAATGAAAAAATAAATTAAAAATACCGGTAAATACTGGTCAAGGTATGTTCAGTGAAGAAATCTATTATTACTGACCCCTTAATTCAGTTTACAAATCGTTGGTAAAACATCGTTTTTCTTTGCATAATCTACTGTGTAACTTACGCAGTAGCCGTTATGTATAGTAGTAATATCCCGATGGCAGAAATCGAATTGTCTGTTTTCAAAGCAAAAATGTGAAAATATGTATTTTTTTATTTCTATCAACTTTTATATATATTTGAAGAGATATATCATGGGGCGTCTCCATGTAAACCATATAGGGTGGAGAATGTCTATACTGACGGTGACGCTGGTAGGCGTGGGTACCAGTTCACGGGGCGTCTCCATGTAAACCATAGTGGGTGGAGAATGTCTATACTGGTGGTGACGCTGGTAGGCGTGGATACCAGTTCACGGGGCATCTCCATGTAAACCATAGTGGGTGGAGAATGTCTATACTGGTGGTGACGCTGGTAGGCGTGGATACCAGTTCATGGGGCGTCTCCATGTAAACCATAGTGGGTGGAGAATGTCTATACTGGTGGTGACCCTGGTAGGCGTGGGTACCAGTTCATGGGGCATCTCCATGTAAACCATAGAGGGTGGAGAATGTCTATACTGATGGTGACGCTGGTAGGCGTGGATACCAGTTCATGGGGCATCTCCATGTAAACCATAGAGGGTGGATAATGTCTATACTGATGGTGACGCTGGTAGGCGTGGATACCAGTTCACGGGGCGTCTCCATGTAAACTATAGTGGGTGGAGAATGTCTATACTGATGGTGACGCTGGTAGGCGTGGATACCAGTTCATGGGGCATCTCCATGTAAACCATAGTGGGTGGAGAATGTCTATAATGGTGGTGACGCTGGTAGGCGTGGATACCAGTTCACGGGGCGTCTCCATGTAAACCATAGAGGGTGTAGAATGTCTATACTAATGGTGACGCTGGTAGGCGTGGATACCAGTTCATGGGGCATCTCCATGTAAACCATAGTGGGTGGAGAATGTCTATACTGATGGTGACGCTGGTAGGCTTGGGTACCAGTTCATGGGGCATCTCCATGTAAACCATAGAGGGTGGAGAATGTGTATACGAGTCTTCCCCAGGGTCGTTAGCAGTGCCATATAGACAGCTTAATGACGCATTCTCACACAACCTGGACAATTGGCCTAAACAAATATAATTATTTTATGGCAGCAAATCTACTGAAAAACATTATTTTTAGTTAAAGTTATATGTTCTCCTACTAGTCTTAAAGTTTGACCAGCAACACTTTAATACTTTTTTGTTGATGCTCATGTCTTTCCTGTATACATGTATGGACACTGTTTTTTATGTTTTTTTATTGATGACATATCGACAAAATTCAATACGAAAAGATTTATGTTAAATATTATACTTTACGTTGCGATATTTTCATACAACAAAATGTTTGTTAACTATAAAAAGTCCCTAAAATAGCTGATTGGACTCAAACAATTACGTTAAAATCGTGTATAATCAGGAAACAAAATACGAAAAAATAAATTAAATTTCAAAATCGAAATCTTCAAGTTACAGTGCAATTAATATTTGAATGAGCAAAATGATGACCATAGTCTCTTTGGATCCCCATGGATTTATTTTTAAACCATGTTTAAAGGTTAAAAATAAATACATTTTATAAAAACTAGTATAAAATAATATTTGTTCGTCCCGTAGATTACCGCATTTTATCATTTTTTGACAATATACGACACGTACACGTTCATGTCATAAACATATATTTTTCTGGATTGTATATGCTCTTTATGATGTTTTGCAAATAAGGACATGATTTTATTACATTAACTTACATTACGTTTTAGACACATTATGGCCATCTGCTTAGAAAGGAAGAGTTTATGTTAACAAATCGTCGGGAAGGCATAATGAGAGAAAATCACATATTTACCAACGTTATAAATTATTTGAAAGTGACTTATTGGTTGACAATAATTGCATAAAATTTTATCTTTGTTTGTTAGCTAAAAGTATAACATTTATCTCTATAAAATGAAAGTCGTAGCTTTATTTATATTACAATTAAGTGTACTTCATCGTTTTTACATAAAATTCAAAGGTCAGAGAAATGCACAAGGGGTCATAAAATACTCCATAGTGTCCTAGTAATTCAACAAACATTATCAATGTGCTAATTATAATGCGTGTTTCTTTTGCACTGCACAAACTAAAGCTGAACCATTACGCTGTGAAATCTTCAGCAATTAATCGTTAATGTGTTTCTCTTAATTAAAAACATCAAGAGGGTTAACTGCAAAATTATGTTCCAATTCAGTTCAGTATCATTAAAATAAAAGTCTAAATAAATGTCCATTCAATCATTTATCAATTGTTTTACATAAAGTATTATCAATTTATCAACTTATTTTGTATATAAAATATGTAATAAACATTTAAGTAAATGAAAATAACGATAAAAACCAAGGTGTCACATACGTGACAAGCATGGATAACATACGGGACAAGTGTAAATCATAGTGTCCCATTATTGTGCTGACTGATACAGGTACATCACTGTGTTATTTTACAACTTGTATCTATATCTTAAATTGAAGATTGAATAGTACAAAAATCAATTCAATGTTAACGATGAAATCTGATTTTTTCTTGGGTCATTGGTCTGTCGAAAATAATTGATTTTTTTTCCAAAAATTTGCGGTTTTGGAATTTTGTAAACAACTGGTTTTGTTCAAATTCGCTATTGGAGCCTAAAATAACATTTTTGATAGAAAAAAATGTGATAAACGTTAATTTGACCGGTCATCGTCCCGTATGTTATGGTCCCGTATTTTACTGCACTATGATTTTACAATGTTTCTCCGCTATTGTAAATTTCTCAGATAGACTTTAGAAACTCCGTGCTCTGATATAAAAGATATGATCAACTAATGACCATTTTGCATGTATTTGTAATCAGAATTTTAAAAAACAACACAGGTAAAATAGCAGTGAATTTGATTGCCCCGTAAGTTACGAAGTCAAAATTACGTTTTGTTACTGCTTACTTTGCTACTTAATACTACACTAAAACGATCGTTTCTGATACCGGATGAAATGTTGATAAAACATATACTTTATTAACGTTACATTGCTGCCTAATAGAACACAGACATAATTTTAAAAAACCTACGAGACCATAACGTGCGAGACTATCTGTGCTTAAAATGCTGTGAAATAGCTGTTTCATTTCTGTATTTTTATTTCTTGGCGTACATTTTTATACAGCTACTCTTTACATATGTTTACAAGTGAAAACACACGTCATTTTGTTGCAAATGTTGAAAATATTCGTCAATAGTGACTATCAAAAGGTAAGTCAAAATACACATCGTTTGCAATAATTGTTTAATGGTTTGAAATTTACCTTTAATAAATGTAATTTGTTTATAAATGAATAATTAAAAAATGACCTATGCACAAGACATGTGCTACTTATGTTCTAACGTCCATCCCGTTCGTGACATGAATGTGTCCCGTACGTTAGGAAATAACCTTTCTGTGAAATAGTTTTAAAATTCGACTTCAAATAAAGAAGTTATGGGTCGGACACGATTTTGCTGCAAGGTCATCCTGTGACCTTGACCTTCAAGGTAGCGACCTAAATGTTGCTTGGGACATATCGCCTTAATATGGTGATCAGTTCTGTGATATAGTATAAAATCCGACTTCAAATAACGATGTTATGGGCCGGACACGATTTTGCTGCACTGTCATGCTGTGACCTCGACCTTCAAGGTAGCCCCCCAAATATGTGCGCGACACATCGTCTCAATATGATTCGGGACGTACGGACGGACTAACTGACTGACGGACGGACGGAAAACCCGGCGACTATATGCTCCCCGAAATTTTGCGGGGAACATAAAATCATTAACCTTTTTACTACACGGTCAAAGAAGTCCAAAAACATTAAGATTTTTGTGAATCCTTTTTTATTCGCTAAGTGTTAACTTCCCTCAAAGTTCCCCAGAAAAAAATGTCTTACATTTTGAGTTAAATTAAATCTTTTGAATATTTATTTCCCTCAATATATGAATACTAAGAATACCATGCATTTGAGTGAATGCTTGTTGTATCATGTGTGTGAATGCATATCGTATTTTTCAGCATTGATCTTGTAAAACGAAGTGTCGTATCGACGAAAAGAGACAGGAAGATAGAAATGAAGAACTCCACAGAAAGTTGAAGAATGCACAGTAACAGGGTTACTTAGATATTAACATAAGAAATGTGAGAGATTTGCTGTGACACCAAAAGGCAAGACAGATAAGTTACTTAAGGAGTCCGGAATCAAACAAGATGATGTCCCCGACATCAGAAAGCAATACGTTTTCGGAGAATGTCTTATTACTGAAATCAAAGATGCTAAGGCTGCACAAACACAAAATGACACAGCGACTGTACACGGAGTAGCGTCAGGACGGGTAAACAAAAAGTACAGAATGAGGGCCGTGCTTCAGAGGTCAACATGATTGAACAGGAAAAGGCTATATTTAGGAAAGAGTATAAACAAAAAGAATATGTCAAGACTCCATGAACACAGGCAGCAAGTGATTGACAGCGTTACAACATTTCTAGAACGTGACGACAATTCTCGAATGTTACCAGAAACAAGATTGTGTTTAGAGTGGAAAAGCTAAAGTATAGAAAAGAGTGATTATTGACTATATGTAACCTTCTTTTAAAATATATTGCCGAGGAAACCACGAATATTTCACGAACAGGCAAGACCAAATCAAATGGCCTTAGTGAACTTCGCATCGAGAAGTGCTTGCCTCTGATCCGAACACCAGACCTTTAGCTTTTCACTACTCGAGTGAATAGTTGTAACAGTTGTTCAATTTAAACAATATAAATGGAGGAGATGTTCAAAGAAAAAATGTTGTAAACAATGTGGACAAGTCACGTTTATGGGCACCATGACAAAATGGCCCGTACAAAAACACACAGAACATCACAAAACACGGAGTAAACAAGGACGCAACAGACATAAAGAAATAACTATTTTTTGTGTTTTTCCATTTTTCTGATTTTTATTTTCAATTTTCAATTACTTAAAGGACTTCTCCAGAAAATGTTGAATTACCGCCTTGGTACGGTCAATGAAAAACATTGGGGGTTTAAACCAGTTTTCCGCTGCAGCAAACCTCACACTTTCTCAACATTTTCTGGAGAAGAAAAAAAAATTGTCCATTCATTCTTTTCAACAAGACTGAATTTGTACAAATGATGACGGAGACATTTCATTCATTCAGATCACACTTTGAAATAGTGAAGGAGCAATCATAAATCCGGACTTGACCTTTCAAATTAGCATCTATTAACAATCTAGCTCACACCTTTATACGATCAATACCACTGTTCCTTCCACCTCGGCAATTTACGAATGCAAATGAAAAATAAATTCCGTTGTGGGTGTTCAAAGAATAATATTTATCTACTAAATTTAAACAACTTAAAAGCAGCAAGCTTGAGTTTATTATGAGAACTTATATGCTGGTTCGAGTCTCAAATTATATATTTATTTTTTTCAATTTTTATTTACTGTTGTTTTATTGTTCATATTTTCATTTTCTGTGTTTGTTTAAAACCCTTTATTGTATTGTGTTGTACAGCTAATCTGTCTTCGTTCGTTCGTTCGTTCGTTAATTCGTTATGAAAGAGCGTGAAAAAAGGAAACAAAAGTTCAAATGACCAGCCAGTGCAGACATTGATTGGGTTGATTTTGATGATTTTCTAAGAAAGTCTAGTTAAGCCGGACGAATGTTTGCTTTCCCTGAAGATGTCATTGACTTACTAAATGATGGTAAATGAGATGTCTAATGTTGTCCAACTGTTGTTTGATCGTCATTTATCAATATAAAAAGCAGTTTGGTCAATTTAGTTGTGAACTTAAAATCCTTTAGCACAAACATCTCGTGCGTTGCGTGTAATTAAGTTGTTAAGTACTCACGACAACTTGTTCAGTTGAAGTTCCGTTTATACCTAATACACTTTGATTCAAGTGATGTACGGAACACATTTTAAATGTTGACATTCTAAATATGTTTATATTAGTTTTATACGATGCTTGTTCAAACACATTTTATATACTTGTGGACACTTCTAAGTATACAACTATATAAATGATTATAACTTTTTTGTTCCAAAAGATCTCTTTATGAAATTTTCAGCATGTTTTCAATACACATATGTGCATACCGCTAGCTAGTCATTCAACCGTAACGCATTAAATTTATCCGTTTATTTCGTAAACGTCAATATCTATCAATTTGCATGTGTACTTGCACTTCCGGTCAGAAATGAAATCGTACATGTCGCATATGATAGACTTACACTTAAGTCACATAAAGCACACAAAATGCCAAGAATGTCTATACAGGCATAGGGGGGTAGCCTATTGGCTAATACAGGCAGGGGTCTCAGCTCGAGAGGTAAGGCTGAAAAAGTTGTTAATTAATGCGTAAATGATTATTTAAAAAATACGATATTTTGTACATTTATTGAGTAATGATGTCATGTTAATATAGTGTAAAAATGTTTTAAATTTCAGTTTTCTGTTTTTTTTATTTCCAGTTTGAGTGTATATACAATATATCACAATTAACAAAATTGCATGTAATTTCATACTATCAATGTAAATAACAGCATAACAATCAAGTACAATGAATAAAGCGTTAAGTCTGCTATTAACATTTTATAGGTAATATTGTATAAAAAGATGAGAGAAAAATCTAGAGCATGATATACTAGTAAAAGGTTTGTTTAGAGATATGTTAATGTTTAAGGTAAAAGTGTTCTACTGTAATGTCAATGTGGTATACTCCAGTCAGTAAAGCGTTAAGTTGTAAGGGCGTTCAATTTGTTCTGATGGGCTTCAATTTTGCCTTTAGGTTTAGGTTTTAAATTTGATTTGAACTTTTTTAAAAATAAAAATACTTGTTCCGCTGTAAATGTATTTAACTTATTTGTCTGTTTCGCGATTTAAACCATAATAAAATAACCAATTGCACAATATGCGTTTATTACACTTACTTTTGATATTATGTCTTGAGCAACAATTCTTTGTTTTCCAATCCTTTAACAAATTAAAAAAAAACAACAACAGCAGTTCCATTTTAACTATGCAGCGCTAGGCACTCTGGTTTATAAACGGTAGTATTAAATCGTTAAACTTACAGGTTGCAAGGCGAATGAGTGGCAGCCGATTAACCATAAAAGATTGGTCCGGTCTCAAATAAAACTTTTTTATATTTTAGTAAATATTTAGAATTGCATATCTACTCGTATTTGTTCCCTCGAGCATAATTTATTTTATTCACCCTCTTTACAAAATGTTATTTTCGTTGATATTTATTAAACAACCGGTGTGATGAAATAATTGGATATTTACGGGGGGCGGCTCTAAAATTATCTTGGCAACCTTTAGGTAATTAAACAAAACATTATACAGTCTTTGAAAACAACCAAAGACCAAATAATATGTAAAGTTTCAAATGGTTTCAATGAGATTTAAAGGTACATTTTTATTTTTTGTCAACCACACCTGTCGTAATGCGGATTTTTCGTTTTTTTAATATACCGCTTTATGCCCTTCCTGGTTGAATATCTTTCATAGTATTTGTTCCTTTGTTAAACAATATTTTTGTTAAATAATAAACCACGGGTTGATTCTTTTCTAAGGTAAAATGTATTTTTATGGGAAAAAGTTCATTAAAAAAAACATTAGTAAAAAGTGTTGTTCATATCAATTTTTACGGACATTTGCAGGTGTTTAGATACAAAAGCAATACACACATGCTGAAAATATAATAAAGATATCTTTTGAAACAAAAACGTTATAAGCATTTATATAGTGGTATACTTAGAAGTATCCACAAGTACACAATACATACTAAATTGTTTAACATTGTATAAATATCAGTTTGCATAGTGATTATGTTCAAATGATCAATTTTATTTCTGTGGTGTAATATGGAAGCACATTGAAAAACTGTTTTGGTATGATTCTACACAATTTAGCTGCTGTTGTCATGGTTGCAAATGTGTTTGTTCTCAATTATGAAACCATATGATGCTGTTTGCTTGTGGTTATGTTGTTTTGCTTATGTCGGTCGGTCGGTCTGTCGGTCAGTCCGTCTGTCCGTCGGTAGACCAAATGGTTTCCGACCATTATCATGAAACTTTTTTTATCATATTTCAGATGCTGATTGGTCTTGGTGAGGGCAAAAACCTATTGATTTTAGGTTTACTAGGTCAACGGTCAAGGTCACAAGGGTCACTTTTGTAAAAAATATGTTTTTTGCTCAATATCTTGAGAATTATTTATCATACAGCTTTCATGTTTCTCATGCTGATTGGTCTTGGTTGGAACATGACCTGTGTTTATTTTAGATTCTCTAGGTCAAAGGTCAAGGTCACTAGGGTCATGTTTGTAAAAAATTGTTTCCGCTCATTTTTTAAGAACTATTTTTCACAGAGTTTTCATATTTCACATGCTGATGGGTCTTGATGGAGACACGAACTCTCTTTGAGTTTTTGTGTCGTCCCTTGTGCTAGTTTTTGTACGGGCCATTTTGTCATGGTGCCCTTAAACATGAAATATCTACATTGTTTGCAACATTCTTTGTTTGAACATCTCTTCAATTTATATTGAGATTATTAGCTCTAAGGTCAATGTCAGAAGGATCACTTTTGTAAAAAAAGTTTCCCCGTATTATCTTCAGAACTTTTTATCACAGAGCTTTCAAATTGCACATGCTTAATGGCCCTGATTTTGTGTTCTTTAGGTCAAGGGTCAATGTCAAAAGGGCCAATTTTGTAAATAATATAGTTCTTTTTTGAGAACTATTTATTACAGAGCTTTCATATGTAATGTGCTGATTGCTCTTAGTGAGGGCAAAATTGATTTAAGGTTCACTGATTCAAAGGTCAAGGTCACAATGCTCATTTCTGCAACAATGTAAACATGTTTAACACAGAGTTTTCATATTTCACAGACTGATTGGTCTTAGTGAGGACATAATCCCAATTTATTGAGTTCACTTGATCAAAGGGTAAGGTCACACGGGTCACTTTGGTAAAATATGTAAATATGAATTATGCTCATTATCTTGAGAACTGTTTTTCACAGAGCTTTTATATTTCACATGCTGATGGGTCTTGATGGAGACACGAACTCTCTTTGAGTTTTTGTGTCGTCCCTTGTGCTAGTTTTTGTACGGGCCATTTTGTCATGGTGCCCTTAAACATGAAATATCTACATTGTTTGCAACATTCTTTGTTTGAACATCTCTTCAATTTATATTGAGTTTATTAGCTCTAAGGTCAATGTCAGAAGGATCACTTTTGTAAAAAAAGTTTCCCCTTATTATCTTCAGATCTTTTTATCACAGAGCTTTCAAATTGCACATGCTTAATGGCCCTGATTTTGTGTTCTTTAGGTCAAGGGTCAATGTCAAAAGGGCCAATTTTGTAAAAAATATAGTTCTTTTTTGAGACCTATTTATTACAGAGCTTTCATATGTAATGTGCTGATTGCTCTTAGTGAGGGCAAAATTGATTTAAGGTTCACTGATTCAAAGGTCAAGGTCACAATGTTCATTTTTGCAACAATGTAAACATGTTTAACACAGAGTTTTCATATTTCACAGACTGATTGGTCTTAGTGAGGACATAACCCCAATTTATTGAGTTCACTTGATCAAAGGGTAAGGTCACACGGGTCACTGGTAAAATATGTAAATATGAATTATGCTCATTATCTTGAGAACTGTTTTTCACAGAGCTTTTATATTTCACATGCTGATTGGTCTTGGTAAAAACACATTCCCTGATATTTTAAAGTTCACTAGGTCAAAGGTCAAGGTTACATGGGTCACTTTTGTGATCAACTAAGTTGACATTTTCTACTGAACATCTTAAAAACTTTTGATTTTAAAGCCTGAAGACGCTTACTACATTTCTTTTCACAAAGTCACATCATGTTATAATAATTATGAACCTTTTTATAACAGGCTCCCTGTACTTATTAATCTATCAAAACCCATTTTCGAAAGAAGGCGCCAGGGGGGATATGTGTCGTTCGACAATTCTTGTTTAAGTATGTGATCGATCATATGCAATTCACATTGAATTTATGTAACGTGCATGTTACATTTTGAATAAGTACGGGACAATGAATATATTCATAAATAGTAAATTTAAGTAAAAACATACCTGTACGGTCGTTTTTCATTATATTATGAAATAATACTCTGTTTCTTTTGTCAACTTTTTAACAAATTTGATTTTGTTGTTTGTTTTAGAACAGATGCTATGTTTTTAAGTTTAAATTAAAATAAATAACAAATATATATTATTTTAATTTTCATTTATGTTTTTACTTTATTGTTATATACATGATTTTTGGTAATTTATTCCATCTCTTGATGCCTTTATTAAAATAAATATGTAGAATTTATCAACATATGTGCCATTTTATTTTGATTTTGGCGACACTAATAAATCATGTAGATTAAAAATCTTGTATTTTATAATGCTGATTTTAGTCAATCAATATCTCAAAAATATGATAGCCCAGCTGACAAATGTGTTATTGTAAACAAATTAATATGGTGACATGAACAAAATTGTACAAAATTTGTTCAAATATCCATCTTAATTGGGATTGAGTCCTGAGCGATTGCAACAACTGGAGCGGGATACAACACAAATACTGCTATCATTGCCCTCAAAGATCCGATCCGGAATCCTGCTAGAACGTCTTAAACTGATGAACGAAGACCAGTGCTCACAAGCAGGTGAGGGATAACAAGCAGAAGTCAGAACCAGAAGATCATGAACAGATCAGATAGTTTGGTTTCACTTTTATCCACGTCGTGCCGCATGTTTAGAGGCTCTGTTTCGGCAGTGCTGGTTTTGCTAATTGGTATTCAGACGTCTTTGGCGTGTTTACTTATACCCTGTCGTACGTACACGGTCTTGATTTTGTCAGATGGGATTTCAACAGTATTTTCATGTCGGCCTTTGGTATGGTAACTGTTCGTTAGTCTATTCTGTATTAGTCAAAGCGCAGTAAACTGTTTTGAAGGATTGTGCACGCTTTGTGCGTCTGTCTCAAGAGTCCGTTAACATTCTTACTTCTTTTTCGAATATGTGCACTTTAATGAACTCGTATCGGTTAAGACTAGTTAGCTTGAGTTTATATCGGTGTAGAACAGCTGTTGTTGTATTGGTTGACTGTATTCAAGTCGGTGTCTGAGCTTTCGTCACCTTGACCCAACAGAGGGGAGAAAACACCATCGTGGTCAGTGTGTCGACCAGTCATTAGTTATTTCCCTTCTGCCGCGCTGGTCAGCGAAGTTAGGTGTGGCCACGACGACAGATGCGATTTCAATTCCTAAATACATTGCACAAGGGTCGTTCTATATTTATATTAACTAAGGAATTCTAAAGGTGTGCATTAGTCGATTAAGTATAAAGATTTTGAGTTCGAGTATCTATCACGCTTTTTAACTACTAAAAAAATAGAATTAAGAATTAATCCTTACACATGCTAAGAGAACACATTTGTGTTAAAGAGCCTAGCCATCCATATACACTGCAACTTAAACAGTATGTAGCTTATACTTCACATGGGACTGATCAAACAGAGAACACAATTGAATGATGCTCTTAAGAACTCGTTGAAAATGCCAAGTACATCAAATGTAGAAATAACAAATATTTGGTCATTATTTTACATAGCTGTAAAAAACTCTAAAACATGTTTACCAAATAAATCGCATCACTATACCCAGAATGTTATGTGTTCATGAAGAGTTAGAAACATTAATACATGTATGTGAAGATAAGCATTCGAAATAAAAAATTGTTTCTCCTAAAGTAAATTAAAACCTCATTTTTAGTTTCGACTTAGGCCTATGATTAACTATAATATTAAGTTTCATTTCACCCTTTAAATGTAAAATAAAAGAAAAACTGAGTTAAATTAGTCGTTTCATATAGTTATTATATACGAGTATAGACAATTAAATGTCAATAAGTCTTGATTTAAATGCAATTAGTGTTCTTATTGCATATAATATGGCAATGGGCCAGTGTGATATTATCACCATGGTTTAACAACATTATTAAAAGAAATCAGTTAGAGAATCAAGAAATAAAAATGTATGCTGACCTACCTGCCTAATCTCTTCACATATTTCATTAAATCCCAACCGCAGTGTGATGCGTTACCATTCGACCACCGAGACAACTGATTGTATTTATTTTTGTCATTGACAAACTTTTTCATGGTTTCAACGTTATGCAACGAATCAGAAACAACCAAAACCAAATTTGCGGGCAACACCCTTTAAACAAGATTTTTTATGTCATATCCTGACACTGTATAAATGCCCAATTGTACTAACTATACATGTAAGACTCACTGTGATGCCTTCCTGAAACTGCCACAAAAGTTGAAACGCTAGAAGGAGACTGTAAGTATCTTGATATGTGTTCCTGGTGTCATGTACTCGGGCTTCGTGCAGTCACCGCCTATTCTGCACTACGCCCTCGGGATGGATTTTCCCATCCACAACAGAAACACATGATAGATACTTTTTCTTGCATATTTTATTTCATTTAATTTTATGGTGCCTAAAACAATAGACAAACAGCGCGACCTATTTCTTTATAGTAAAACCAGGACGTAGCGATATTTCATTCACAACATCGTGACGTCACGGCTATAGGACATGTTCTTTCTAAAATAAAATCGTCTGACATTCAAAACAATGTGTTTCTATTTATTTCGGATATTTAATTAAGAGTTTGTGATAATATTAAGATCAGGTAAAATATAAATCGATTGATCAAACCGTTTTTCGTTAAAATACAAGATAATATGTCTGGAATTTGCATAACACGATGGATAAATATGCGTACCAAAGTTCGTACCAAAGGAGAACCCAGCAAAATTTATTCGTTTTCATTCAGAAAGTGTTTAATTGTAATTTAATCACATAAATATGTGAATTTATTACAAATCATCATCAAAGACATCGAAAATGAAAAGGTAAGATGTATTTTTCAAAACAATTGAAATGATTTCGTTGTGTCCGGATTCAAGGTCATCGCACCTGACGACGGGAATTTCCCACGGTCGATAGTTGAGAAATTTGTATTTAACTATGTAATATAGTTGCATTGACAGCTGTCATTTACTTGAGTTGCTGTAAAATTACATGTTTAACTATTTGTATACTATATTTACTGTTTACGACCAGAACCGAGCAAAATAATTTTGTACAAAAGTAGTGCACGGGAAATCGTAACGTCATCGCACGCGACTCGTCTTACATGGGGGGTGTGATTTTCCAGCACCGGAAGTTGATGCGGAATTCCCTGTCCCAAATGCAAGGAAGTATCTTTAAAGGGACTTAATTGCGGTCTGATCTTGTGTCACAGAAAGTACAAATCAATAGTTTTGGGTAACCAACTTGTTCAGAGCATAAAAGGCACACGAATGATGTATTGTTGTGTCTTATGTCAGTTTGTAATTTCCTTGTATACATTTTATCCTGTAATTTCCCTTTTGCGTTGCAACGCATTTCATTTTCTTTCGTTACAAATCATAAAAACAGTGGCGACTGCTAAATGCCGGGACCCGATACTCATTTCGCAACACATATTCTGTGTCTGACTTTTATCCTTTGCAAAATGTAATTATATAATTTTGCGAATGAACATTATGTTTCTGTTACAATGTATTACACTTTAATTATTTGTATTGTCTGGTTTACATTAATGTTATGAATAAGTAAATGATATCGGTTTAAATCATCGCTCAATTCTAATAGATGGTGTCTGGTTTTGGTCAGTACCGATATTTAGAAACCTTTATTGTGCGCAACCAGGTAACACAATGCTTAAATAAAATGTGCATTTTCGTGCGTTTTTCTAATGAGGTACTAGGTGATTTTGTTAATAAGTAATATAAGGCTAAGATATGAGCTTTTTCTGATAGAACATAGATGACGATTTTATGCCCCAACTTACAGGGGAGACCGAAGAAAAGATCTTGCACTTCTCAATCTGTTCTGAAAGAGAACAATAATGTGATGTCTGTTTTAGTGTTTGCTTGTTTATACTTTAAAAAGAATGGATCGATAATATATTTGTATTTGTTTTAAAATACATTTGATTACCGTTTAAGTATCAATATATCTTACACCAACATTCAACACATATCCTCTATTTCTTTGATTACCATTGTGTTTTAGTAACAAAATAGTCCATATACTAAAATATGTATGCAGCCTTTTTCAAAGGAACTCATACGCGTATTCTTTCTGCATGTAAGTTTTTTGTATGTTGATTTTACCACAGCATGTGTAACAGTAAAATCATGTTGTCGTGTAATATATTTATACATTTCTTAGAACCTGGTATTACATTTTAGTAAATCCTTTTGAAACTCGTACTTTTTTAATTAATAAATATAAACAAGAGGGCCCAAAGGGCCCTGGGTCGCTCACCTGAGGAAAAAGTCAAAGGTCACAGTGGAGCCATTTACAGAGGACCACTAATGTTGTCCACTAAATATTGGTAGTGGACCTCTAGATGATGTTATACATCAAATATAAAAGATCTGGGCCTTGTAGTTTTAGACAAGAAGATTTTTTTAAGTTGCATTATGAAAACCTATTTTTGGCCCCGTGAACAATTTTGGTAGGGGACCACCCAGGGACCATTCCTGTTGAGTTTGGTCAAATTCCCATAAGCGGTTCAAGATAAGAAGTCGTTTGAAGTTTTTCTTATATAATTCAATGAAAAATTGTGACCCCCGGGGCGGGATCAATATTGACCCCAGGGACATAATTTGAACAACTTTGGTAGAGGACCTCTAGATGATGATATATACCAAATATGAAAGCTCTGGGCCTTGTAGTTTCAGACAAGAAGATTTTTGGAAAGTTGCATTTTAAAAATCTATTTATTGACCCCGTGACCTACTTATGTAACCAATCAGAACCATTTGAACAATTTTGGTAGAAGACCACCCAGGGACCATTCCTGTTGAGTTTGGTCAAATTCCCATTAGAGGTTCAAGATAAGAAGTCGTTTGAAGTTTTCCTTATATATATCAATGTAAAATTGTGACCCACGGGGCGGGGTCAATTTTGACCCCAGGGGCATAATTTGAACAACTCTGGTACCTCTAGATAATGTTATATACCAAATATGAAAGCTCTGGGCCTTGTAGTTTCAGAAAAAAAATATTTTTGAAAATTGACTTTTGAAAACTTATTTTTTGACCCTGTGACCTACTTATGCTACCAATCAGAACTATTTGAACAATTTTGGTAGGGGACCACACAGGGACCATTCCTTATAAGTTTGGTCCAATTCCAATTAGCGGTTCAAGAGAAGATGTCATTTGAACTTTTCCTTATATACTAGTAATTCAATGTAAAATTGTGATCCCCGGGGCGGGGTCAATTTTGACCCCAGGGGCATAATTTGAACAACTTTAGTAGAGGACCTCTAGATGATGCTATATACCAAATATGAAATTTCTGGGCCTCGTAGTTTCAGACAAGAATATTTTTGAAAATTGCATTTTGAAAATCTACTTTTTGACCCCGTGACCTACCTATGCAACCAATCACAACCATTTAAACACCTTTGGTAGGGGACCCAGTGAGCATTCCTGTGAGGTTTGGTCAAAATCCAGTGAGTGGTTTCAAAGAAGATGTTTAAGTAAAAAGGTTTACGCACGACGGACGACACACGACGACGGACGACGGACAAAGGCCGGTCACAATAGCTCACTTTGTGCTCAGGTGAGCTACAAAGATAGAAATAAAGATGAAAACATGACTACGTAATAATGATATTTCCTCAGCTCCAAAAAAACAACAAAAGGAAGCAAACAACCAGTAAACGTGGGTTTAATATTTTAATAAAGACTAAGCGAGTATTAATATGAAAAACAGAGAAAACAGTTTGCAAAATATACATGGATTATGATATCGTCTGCAGTGTTTATATATATATATAAGCACAATGTTCTGATTAGTTTATTAATTTACACCCTGTCAAGATACGTTCATTATAACACACAACGCAGTTAGGTCTCATTTAAGAAAGGCGACATTCACGATTGCCGGCAAAATATACTCCAATTATGTCTTGGAACAGACATGTCAAAACACTTGTAATTCCCTTATGATAACAATGCATTAAAATTCAAAACCTGAACACATAATTATACTGGTACAATAGTATATAAATTAATACGCATATTTTAACTGTTCAAATTCACAGATATACAAGCATATTAAAACTATATTTGTATCTAAAATATTTTAATCGTTAAAATGTATATACAGTACACGATATTATATTGATCAATCAATATTTTGACAACGATAAAATTAATGCGTTACAAATCGCTCTCCTTGCGCATGCTTTCTATGGCATCAAACACGTCATAGTATACGTGGGATTTCGGGAACGTCTTGAAGAAGTCTCCTGCCGTCAAGGTGTCGTTAACGCCCGTCCGGATGCCGGCGAGGCAGACTGTAATGCTTCGGTTCTGGTAGGCTTTTGTGACTTGCTGCAGCACGGCCAGGCCGCCCATGTCCACATAGTCTACAGCAGACATGTCGATCACTACCTTTTCTACGGTGTTGTATTTCTCCTTTTCACGTGCTTCCATATCGCCATTGTTCACGTTGATTACAGCGGATGTTGATTTGTCAACATGAGTTCCATTTGCCCCATTTAAGTTTTCTTCAGTCCTTATGGTAGACTTGCGTACCTTGGCGCTTGGGTCAAATATTTGTTTGAAGATCTGTGCTTTGAAACGTTCGGCTGTGGCGAAATACAGGTTTGTAGTTACTTTGAATACATGCACATTTTCTGTTTCACATTTACCGTAAGCATCGACCAAAATGTCTTCATTCGTTGCCTTCTTGTACACTCGACTACTTGCACACTGATCGCGAAGGATGATCAAAACGATGGAAATGCCGACGCCAGCCATAATGCCGTAATTTAGGTCCACAAGGACGCCGACGGCATTTGTCACAACCCAAATGACAAAGTCGTATTTGTTGATTCGCCAGATGCGGGGCAGGTTTCTGTACTGGAGAAGCAAATCTTTCATTGAAATGATAATCATCGCTGCTAAAACCGATAGGGGCAAAGACACGAACAACTGTCCAATAACAAGAATCACCAGAAGAATGAACACGGAAGTGGGTATGGCATTGAGCGTCGTTCGAGCTCCAAGGGTGCTCAGGATCATTGTTCTTGGTGGCGCAGTGGCCGAGGGAAAGGTGTGAAAGAATCCGGAAACAAGATTGCTGGCTCCATATGCGACCAGTTCTTGGTTGTCGTCGATAGGCACACCGTGTTTGTTGGCGCACAACTTGGCCATCGAGATACTCATAGCCAGAGATAAGATTGCCATCACGAATGCGTCGCTGACAAAGCTCCCCGCGTTGTCGAACTTCGGCAGCTTTGGGGGTGTGAAACCACTTGGTATTTCTCCCACAACTTTAACACCAAACACGTCGTTGAAGTTTGCAAAGTGGGATATTATGGTTCCAATAATAACAACAATAAGGTCAATCGGGACAGGCATTTTCATTTTGGCGCTATATCGTTCGTTAATACAAATCTTCACCAAAAGTAAAGTCACGATACAAATTATTGCAATGGTAACTTCTGCAGCGTTAGTCGACGCGATTTTACTGAAAAGGTCAATGTACATTCGAACAAGTTTACCGGCTCCTGCAAACGATTTAACCTTTATTCCAAACATTTTTGGCACCTGGCTGGAAGCAATATGTATGGCAGCCGCCGTTGTGAAGCCTCCGACAAAAGAAACGGACAGGTAAGTTGTAATAACACCAAGTTTCAATAGACCCATACCCATCAAAAAGATACCGACCAAAACACAACAAGCCATTGCAGATCCTACTTTAACGTCCATGATTTCGTCAGCCGTTGGTGCAGACATGTTGTCAGCCGCTCTTTGTGCCACGATTGCGTCACCTTCTCGGTCGACAACGGTTTGCGTCAGTAATGCCATCACAGCGTTTGTGCCAAATGAGATGTAGGGTGAAGTCCCGAAGAGCATGTAAACCAGGACAGGGAAGAAAGTGCCGTACAGTCCATTGATGGGCCTCAGTGACGCGAGGATACCAAACCCCATTGCCATTGGCAGATGTAGGAAGCTGACTGTCAGCCCAGACAGAAAGTCTCCTAGAATGTACTCCTTTATTTTGTACTTCCTCGCGAAATTGGCGACCGGGAAGTAGGAGAGTAAAATCCTTAGAACATCCATAGCTGAACACCGACATCTTTTCTTGACAGTCGTCGCTAGGTTAAAAGCGGGTTTCTGCTTGGCCGGATAGGTCGTGTCGTACCTTTCCTGGGTGTAAAGGTGCCTGGAGAGGTGCAGTCCTGAACTGGTTACCGGCCCGTCCACCCCGCCATCTTGTTTTACTAGTAATTCCTGAAACACAGAATCCATTGACAAAACAATGAACGTTTAACAGACGTCATCTCATTTGTCATGCATATTATCAAACTCAATGAAAGTCATTGACCGTACCAAGGCGGTAACTCAACATTTCTTGGAGAATTCCTTTAAGAAATTATCAATAAAAAGAAAATAAAAACAGAAAAATCCGAAAAACACAAAAATATATGTTTTCTA
>Ga0224511_10000459_pt1 | contig 19398 bp, 12 predicted proteins | sample SF_May12_sed_USG_2_FD_169988 | JGI IMG/M metagenome (GOLD analysis project Ga0224511, IMG submission 169988) | Sediment microbial communities from San Francisco Bay, California, United States - SF_May12_sed_USGS_8_1 | ecosystem: Environmental > Aquatic > Marine > Sediment | place: USA...
AGGTAAATCCTTTTTGTGTCCGTGGACAAGAAAATGATTTCCCCTCATAATGAATGGTATATTGGAAATGTCCTGGTTTGTGCACATTTTTCTTCAAAACTAGCACATTGTACCTATTGTTTATGCTTTATTACGCAGTTATTAAGACTTTTAGGGGTAGTTTAGATTGTTCCCATGTAAATGCCCAAACCGTGCTCTGGTGACATTAAACCAGTTTCCCGTTAAAAAAGCAAACCTCACACGTACTCAACATTTACGAGAAAAGAAAAAGACAAGGGAATGCATTAATTTTACTCTCTCTATTCGGGCTACTTAGAATATGAATAAACTGATACCACGTATTTATAAGTCAAACATCCATAGGCTACGTCAAAAAGAAAGCATATTAAAAAAGATGGTGAAGTAAAAATATAATCCTATAAAGCACAATAGTTTTCTGTCTGTGAAATATACAACAGGTCACTGGCAGACAGGCTTAGTTTAGAAATAAAAAAATGGTATAGTTTATATTTAAACATGATCATCCTTCCCTTCTCTCCTAATAAGTGAGGCTTTCAATTTACAGCAAAAAGGTTACAGATTAGAAACTCTAGACAAATAAATGACAAAATGTATTAAACAACCACACACGCCGCTATACAAACTCCCATTATAAAAATAATAAACAAACATTACTGGTAAAAAGGGATGCTATGTAGAGTCGTAGTGAGAATTTTACTTGTACGGTTTTATTAAATAGTAATGCCTGCTGTTTGAAATAGATTTCATTCGATAAAGCTCCTTTATAATCAATGTTATACAAATTTTCTCTAAAGCGGACCGTTTTTGACTGAGGCAGTGTAAATAGCGTGTGTCAGGCTGACTGGGTGTCCAATTACATTCAATTTAAATGCGTGCCAATGTTACAATGTCATATTATATGCATAATATTATCTATTTGAAATATTCTTTAATCCGGGGACCGGGTACGACAAATAAATTGATCGATTTGCTTACAAAGAACACCAATCTAAACACGATTGGGTTTATTCCCACGTAACGGGAATACCCGGGAAGGCTGAGTCTACGATTGTCGGAACACCTCCTTCATTATTGAAAGATATTTCCGAGTTCGACGGAAATCGCCGAATGGTTACGATTGTGAATTGGTACAGGCTGGTTTTCATCTTTCTGTACACTGATAACAAAAGAACAGGAGCCGGCAACTTATTGGGGGAAATTCCCGTTCAGTTTGCCTCTTCGTTTTCATGGAATTCAAACTCGAACGTAGACGATACGACAGCTATGCTTAGTTGCCAGACGTGTTTACTGTCTTACCTGGCCCGTTTAGAAGTACTGAATTTCTTCTTCTTCAGGGTTAATGTTCCAAATCTCAAATATACTGTACGACGTACCAAACTTTTGTGATTTACGTTTTGTACAAAAAGGATACTTATAGATTCCTCCCGAATTTAAATTGGACGTTTAGCTTACAGATTGAAACAATGACTTCAAAATCAAAGTTTAGATCGACTCTCGAATATGGGTCGGATATGGTATACGATTATACGTGTCAATCATGTCAAGATGAGAAGAAAAATACTGAAGCAAACTATTTTTGCCAAGACTGCTCTCAGTGCTTCTGTGACTCGTGTGTTAATCACCACAACAAGGTTTTAAAGAGGCACGCCGTCCTCGGCCGGAAAGACGTTGACAAGTGGTCAACGGACACAGCCCTGGTGGGACCGCTTGTCCGGTGTGACAGCCACCCGGGTGAAATCCTCAAGCTTTATTGCAGGGACCATAGTCGGCTGTGTTGTCATGTTTGCATAAGTGTCGACCACAAGTAAGTAAAATAAAATTAATTGTTTTGATTTTAAATTGTTATTTTACCATTAGTCTTAGAACTGATAACCAATAACATTTTTAATTGCAATTCACTCCATTCATTCTAACTTCCAGTAGTATCAAAGCCAAGTAAGAGTTATAGAGGTCAGAGCTACTAGTCCACATTAAACGGCCTCCAGCTTACACAACATACCCAATACGCAGTAGTCGGGGTTAAAATAAAAATGTATGCGGTACACAAGGAGGTGGGTTTACCCATCGACATTGTGTTGACAAAATATTACTAACTCTTCTGTGGAACTATGTAAAATATTTATGAACGAGTGCATTGCAACGTCACAAGTTTTATTATAATATGTTATTTATTTACACATAGATCTAGTAAAATACTAGTAACCTGAACAATATAAGAAATGTCGTTTTAAGTTTTAAGATATTGAATTTTTAATATATAGGAAAAAGTTAATGGCCCGGTTATGCATTTTTACTGGTGGAACATTGCACATTAGTATTTATATCTATGTACAGTCCAAAAGTCAATATCGACGAGGCTGTTTTCGTATTGCGTACATATTGTCCTTTAGAAAAGTCTTTCCCTTTTATGTTTATTTAATAAATGAGTGTAACTGATCACTATTATGTTGTTTTGAGATGTATAGAGTTGTAAGTAACTAAAAATTCAATATAAATTTTGTTGTAATTAATACCATTTTTTACGAAACAAGATTTGTATTACTTCAGGCAGTGCAGAGAGGTAAAGCATATTACAGACGTCGCGAAAGGCGTTCGATCTACCAGAGACTTCAAGTCACTTCCTGACAGGGTGACCCAAATAAAAAAGAAACTGTCACAGGCACGCACTATGAGACAGGAGAACATGAAGTCTGTTTCAAAATCAGGAGATATATTCCTGGGGCAGATTAGAACACTTCGTCAACATGTCATTGAACTGTTTGACCGCCTTGAAAAGAAAACCATTATTGAGATTGACAGCCGTAAAACATCGCTAGAAACGAAGATCAATGCTGATGTTGATAAAATGGCCGACGTGACTGAGAATCTGCAAAAACTGCTAGACGAGATCAAGGACGAAGAGAAAAGCGACGCGGAGAGTTACATTGGTTTTAACAAATGTGACGCAATGATAGGCACAGCACAGGAGTTAGTGGAAAAGGTAACATCCAAAGACGATTATGCAATAACGTTTCAGCCGTTCAAGGGAATCATGGACTTTCTGTCGTCATTAGACACACTGGGAGACGTCACCGTTGTCGGAGATGAAAAGCCTCTACCTCGTCCTGACCACGTGTTCAGGGTAGACTCGAGCCAGCAGTACAGCGTGCGAGTAGCCGGGGACGCTTCTGTGTGTAACATAACCGGTGCATGTGCCCTGTCCAGTGTAGAGTATCTTTTCGTTGATAACGATAATCACAAGCTCAAGCTGTTTACACCGGATTTTAGATTTATAACATCCTTAGATGTTTCTAGATACCCGTTTGATGTGAGCTGCACAGGCGAACACGAAGCTGCCGTGACAGTGGATAATAATGATGATAAACATGAAATCCTGCTGGTCCGGGTCCAGGCGGGGAAGATGGTGAAGACAAGGACCATCACCTTACAACATACATGTCGAGGGCTGGCTCATCACGCAGGACAGCTATACGTCACAGCCGATACTGCCCTCTATGTGTACGACCTGAAGGGCGTCCAGGGCAGACAGTTGTACAGTGACCAGACCGGGAAGTTCACTGTCTTAAAATGTGCAGTCAGTCCTGATGGCAGTCGTATCTACATCATAACCCACGACCAGCTGACCACTCTGAACAAGGACGGCACCAAGCTCTCCACCCTTACACACCCCGAGCTGCGATTTCCACGCAATGTCCATGTCTCATCACTTGGCCACGTGTTCGTTAGTTGTCCTGACCTGGGCACCGTTGTGCAGGTAATGGGGCAAGAGGTGTCAACACTGGCAGGGAAGAAGGACGGGCTGGCCAAACCACGGGTATTATTCTTCAGCAGCAGCACGCTTTTCGTCGGCCAGAGAGACACCATGCTGACGATCAAGTTAAAATAAGATTTTAAAAGACAAATGGTAAAAGAATCATCTGTGTGAATTAAATGTTTCATATTATCAATGAACTTGTACATTACCAGGTTAACTATATCAACAAAATCCAATGTAATTATGTATTTAATCATAAAATTATTTTAAACCTTGCTACATGTGTACTCCAATTGTCCTTTAATTTGTGTAACTGTTATATACTGACTTGCTTTTCACATTCTTTCCATCACGTTATCACATGATATCATGTTTTACGTTTGTCATGGTGGAGCTTTATAATGTACACATTTGAAAAAGTAGTGTTTTTTTATTTTAATCAAAGGCACTGTAATTAAAATATAAATGTCTTAATAAAACTGTAAAAGGAAGTATTTTCTACATCATTTAGTTACCCCTTAATTGACCTATCGACAGCCCGTCCTCCTGTCCTGGTATTCATGATTTACGAATGGCTTGCCTAAATACTTATTATAATATGAATGCCATATCTCTCCATTAAAATATTACTGAACAATTATCGGACTAGGTGATGGTGATAGCGTTTTGCATAGGCATGATTGACAAGGGAATACAATAAATGGCCCAACAAAGCTGGTCCGTCAAGACGCCATTTTGGGCGGGTTGTCGATAGGTCAATTACAATTGAGTTCAAAATGTTAAATTTTAAAACTAAAATAAGCAAAGTCTTACAATGTCATGATCGTTGATGCTGTTTAGTTCATAAATCCTCAGCATTGCTGCAACTGAGTCCATTATTCTTATAAATGAATATTTTTTGCGATAAGTAAAACTAATTTTAAATTCTTACAAAATGCAAAATCGAACAAACGTTCTTCAGCGTTTTGCAATGCAAAATGCATAATTATAATTATATTTGTCACTGAAATTACTTGTCAAATACTTTCAAACGCACGTTCACTTTTAAATCAATGTAATGCGATTAAAGTTGCAGATAACTTGGTAATAATACAACTACATGTTCTTGCTGACCATCAGTATTATCAGTGAATCAGTGGAAACATCATAGTGTCTGTTTCACCACTTGGACAAGTTTCATTTTCGTCTTCAGACCATGCATCAGAATCCTCAGCATTTTCAAGTTCATGAATGCCTGTATTATGGAAAGTTAAAGAATGACTAGATGTTTGAAATTGTTCATCGTTAGTCTCAGCTTCTTGTTCCATATTCTTTGTCGTAGCAAGGTCGTCAACACTATATGGGGCAAATGACACTAGTTACTTGATGATTATCGTATACATCAGTTAAGATTGGAAACATCACATAATCTGTTTCACTACAGATTCTGTGTCTAACCATTCAGATACATAGTTTTGAACAATGGTTTACTGAGGAGGTACTTTGTGGTATTGATACACGTATTGTCTCATACATAAAATGTGTTTTAACGTAATCTTCATGTGAGCTTGACATGTACTGTATCAGATTGTTCAGGTCTCCGACGAATTATCTTCACTGTGGAAATGCTGTCAGCTGGTACATTAACAACATTTCCACGACTTGTCGGCCACTCGGTAATTCTCTCATTTGCATGAATATATTCCATGGTGAGATCATCCTTCCTTCAAGTTTATTGAGATTAAGTACATCAAGCCTTGGCTTAAAATGTAAGTGGGTGACTTTCTTCATCACCGGAAAACATAAACAAACACTTAACGGAAAAATAGCAAAATGTTATTATGTGTTAAGGTAAGACCTTTGTAATGGATGACATGGATTCACAGATTTGCAGCTAGGTAGAAGTTTCAAAAACTTTATTTATTGAAAGATTGTCATTTACAGACGATCCACCGGACCGCTTTTCACAGTTTTTTCTTCCCTCATTTTGAACAAGATTGAAAATTTTCATTCTATTCATATCAAAGGGAGATAATAAGGTGTACATTTACTTCCCTGAAATTTAATTTAAGCAAATAAAGGTAACTTGCATTTTAAAAGGAATTTTCAACCGTTGAAAAGTTAAAGCATAATATATATCACATTTTAACGAAACAATCTTGTTCATATTTTGATAAAATATATACAAATGTGTATCCTTTATAGTCCATAACAAATGTCTTACCTTAATATACTTATCAAAATAATTAAGGACCACAAAATGAATGTGGTACAATTTCTATTATTTATTTTGTAAAAAGAAAACAATTTATTCTAGGAACTACTATATATATGTAGTTAACAATTGTAAAGAAATTTACTAGCAAATTACAGTGGTACACACATGAGGGATCAAAAGGTGTGGTCACTACCGAAATTTAAGTTTGCATATCGGTGGGTGGGGCATGAAATTTTACAAACAGCACTGTAACATGTTTCAGGTCACACTAAAAGTTAGGCAAATAAAGCGCATGGCCACCTCAAGCGTAAAAAACAACCGTAGGAAGGACAAACTCTTGCCCAATTATAAATGAGCGCGTTTGCGAGGTCATCCCGCATCTGTGGTTGAGCTGGCCGAGCACTTGTATGTTTTTGGAGTTTGTACCTTTATGCTCTTGTTAGATTAACATGAGGGGAGGGTCAGGCCAGTCCATACACTATTCCTTTCGCGTTCGGTGTAATCATTGACAAAACAAGCCGGGCACGGAAGGGCGTTTCCGTCCACAGCACCAGCATAAAGATCACAAATGCCTTATTTATCTCATCTCGATTGTGGAACCCGGTCAAATCTTCTTTAAATATGGCGTACAAGTCAGTAGAACAATTATAAGAGACCCCACCCTAACCAATAATGATGCACCACACAACCTATAAGTTTTCGTGGCGCAACATTTTTTTTAAATCGATCTACTTACCACTGCGCACGTCTCCAACAATTATTGAAGGAAAGAACTTGGCCTCATCAGTAAACATTGTTCATTAATATACACAAAATCAATAGGTGAACGTTTTCAAAATACTGCTACGTAATAGTGGTCCTTAACCTTTTTAAGGCGTATATGTTGCATACAGTGGTCTGAATGTATGTTTGCCGCTTTAACAGTATTTCAGTCATATCACGGCGGTCAGTTAGCCTACGAACACTTTCTGTGCAGACTTAAACCTCTGACCTAAGCATATAGTCAGTACAGAGCCAATACCTCAGCCAGTAACTGACAACTGTCCTGCACAAAATCAGAGGGAGGGGAAAAGATGGCTATAAAGAAAATCACATGACCAAACTTTGTTCTATATGAGTTTCTCTAGAAGCAAATAAAACGAATTCTTCTTGAACTTTTCTATATTTTATTTTACTACTCGTAAATCCATACTAAAACCTGGTATTCCGGTATTCAACAAATCCGGTATCAAAAATAACATACAGATTTTATAGATTCAAGGGGCTCTGCAATATTAATTATAAAAAGCCTTCAGAACAAACGAATTTTATGTGTAAAGCAAGTGGCGCGAGTTGGACCTAAACCCACGACTCTAAAATCACAAGCCATGCACACTACCACTGCGCCACAGACTCTACACTCCAGTCAGGGCTGTTTTAGAAAAATATAGTAATCTAATATGGTACCATTACACTGGTTCCAGCGCATGGAGTAGATGTCGATGAAACATCTCTGGACTGTGTGTGAGCCAGGTTTGAGGGTGTTTGTGTACATAAAGAAGTTCGCTGTGCCTGCTTTCTTAGCCGCTCCTTCTGGCGCTAAGCTCGATTCATATTATCAACGTCTGGTCACCTAAAATGTTTATTTCAGTTAATAAACATAGAATAAATTCGGAGACTGTTTACAAATGGACAGTCTCCGAAAAGGCTGGAAAAGTGCTCCAGAACATTTGAGGTGTTATGAAGTTATGGAAGATAAAATGATAAGTAAGCAGACTTTAAAAATGTCAAATGTTTTGAAAGTTACCAGCTTTAATAAGAGCTATCAACCAAGGCTATAAATACTCCCACACTGCTTTGACAGAAATAAATTGTATTTCCAAACCAGAGCCGTCACTGTCAAATGATAATGATCTCGAAGTGGTGATTTGAAATTTGCTAATGGTCAAGGTCACCTCAGGGTCAAGGTAACCAAGGTATGTGCCTGCTGAAAGGTCATGCCCTAAGTTAGGTTGTGTCCAAATAATATAAAGTAAATATGTTTACTAATAAGGAAGTTATGGCCAATATTGAAATATTTGGACGGACGCGCAGAAGTAAGGTAAAAAAACTATATCCTCCCTTTGGGGGCATAAAATGAAACAATTATGTCTTGCACATGTACACTGCATGGTGATTACAAAACGAGTAACAACAACGGCCAACCAACCAACTGGCAGCGAGACTCCCATATAGCTCCTTTTAAACATAAATCAAATTTTACAATGCAGAGCCATGTTCCACCTTTAATAAAAAGTATTTTGTAATGAAGATTAAATTTAATTTATAAGAAATATAACTCTTTATGACAACTGCAACACACTGCATTGTAATCATTAAAACACATGTGTTCACAGTTTATTATGTACTATAATTAAACATTTACCTAATTGAAATAAGAACATTAATATTTGTATGACCGTATAGTCCTTTATAAATCATGTTAACATGTACCTGCAATAGGTAAAATAGTAAGATAGTAAGTAATGCAGTCCGCCATAAATGAAATGTTAAATCATTTCATGATGCTACATAAAACATACAACGTTGAATCAAGCATGAATGGGAAAATATAGACTCTTTTGACAAGACCACTACAAACACCATGCACATAAGTAATATTTGTGTAGTCATATTTTTCTGGTCCTTAGGGATGATGGAGTGTACATGTATGTTGTTTACATTTGAAAATGGAGTTCTGCTCATGCGCTAGGGGGCGTCAGTGGTGTGGCATCATTCATTACCACTGATGAACAGCTTCAATAAAACCGAGGCTGCTGTTTTCTCGTGCAAGCTATGCTTCCTGAGGGCATTCCCTTTCATCAGTTTAATGTTAAGTTCTGACAAGGTGAACAGTTACATTTGTACAGTCACATATCATCAACTGAATTTTATTATGTGGTGCCTTGCACGTGGTCTGTGCTCTGCTTCTTCTCTTCTTTCTTTTCTTCAGAAGATCTGGTGGTCAAAATTGACCCCGCCCCGGTTGTCACAATTTTACATTGAATTATATAAGGAAAACATGAAACGACTTCTTCTCTTGAGCCACACTTATGGGAATTTGAACACACTCAACAAGAACGATCCTGGGTCCCCTACCAAAATTGTTTAAATGGTTCTGATTGGTTGCTAGAAAGAATGTTCAAATTATGCCCCTATTATAGTACACAGAACACTAGTCTCATCCGAGAACTTTACCTTAATCTTGTGTTATGAAAACAAACTGCTTTAAGTAGGACATGCTTTAATTCTCGACAAAGAAGCCTTTAAAGAAGATTATATCAGTGGATCTTTATACAACGCCGGTGGTGCAAGGGATAAGACACCATGTTTAGTTTATGTTTTTAGATCGAGTGAAGTCACTTTGGGCATGGGTTCGAATCCTCAAACCGGGGTTTGATAAGGGGTGTTTTTTTTCTTTTCATTGTTTTTTCTACGTATGTGCTTATATTAAATGACGACTTCGTTTAAGTGGTGCCATCTCTCAAGTGATGTATTGTGTCTGACTTCAAATTGCGTTTGTAAATCCATGTATACAACTCACCTTGTATTTCTCAATTAAGCCCGTGAATCGTGTTTCAAATTAGGCAATTATCGTTTTCGCTTAACTTTGTTCAGTTTACGTCAATACAACGACAGAAACCCAATATTGTGTTATGAAATGCATTTGTTAACACCTGGTCATAAATGAAATAGTAAACGATAAAAATATATCAATTATTATGTCTGAAAATACGACTTCAAGCAGGATTAGAACCATCGACCCTCAGTATTCAAAAAAAAAGTTTTCTTGCACTCTACCCACTTCACCACCACTGCGTTGCCTCTGCCGTTGGCAAACTTCGTATTATAATGTTAATCTTGTAAACGGCTTAACTAATTTAAGATATCCCAGATTTTTCCAATACAAACAAACTGTTTACAAACAAGCGTATGGGACTATAAAAACCCCAGTCGGGCTATTGGGGTTGGGTCCATTACATGTAAACAGGTGTATCAATATTCAACCTTAACTGACCTACATTAAAGATTTGCGTAATCGACAGTTTAGTTCAAATGCTACATTATTCGTTCCATCATTGTCACATAGGTGAAATGGCTCAGTGGGCTAAACAGTGGACTTATTTGTCTACTTTTATGGGCGAAGGTTCAAAACCGGAACAATTATATATATATTATTATTTTGTATATGAAATAAAAATATAACTTTATACATTTATATTAACAAATCTATTTTCAATTTAAGTTCAAGTTCAAGATTTTCCAATATGGTTAAAAAAAATCATTTATAAGTTTTCATCATTACCAAAAATATTTCGAATAATTGACATTGATGATCAATATTTGTAGGATACTTTTTACAAACATGTGTCTCAAAAGTGAAGGCTAAAAGACTTTTCGCAATATGCTTTAATGTATTTAATACATGTTCATCACGACACGAAATAAGTAGGCTTACATGAAAACTTGTTCAACAAGTTTTGAAACAGAAAATACTTAAAAAAATGTATTCGAACGCTAGTCGCTGGGATAGCACGCCGCAATGCTTAGCATTACGCTATCAGGTAATTGCGAAAATTGACAATCAAGTTCAATACATAAAGACATCGTTGATATATTTAGGTTTATTTTTATAATCCGCTACCCCTATTCACATCACTACAAGCGTGTTATTGTTATTGTTCACTGGTCAGAATATCCCGACGAGGTTATACAAGCGTGTTATTGTTATTGTTCACTGGTCAGAATATCCCGACGAGGTTATACAAGCGTGTTATTGTTATTGTTCACTGGTCAGAATATCCCGACGAGGTTATACAAGCGTGTTATTGTTATTCTTTACTGGTCAGAATATCCCGACGAGGTTATAAGTTTCGTTGGAGGACTATCGTATAAAATGGGCCTTGTGCCCAAGGGCCTTGGGCATATCTGATTTCTGTAGAGTAATATAGGGAAATCTTGAAAATGTTCTGTGAAAATCTATTAGAGCCTTGATATTTAGTATACAACATTAGTGGTCCTCTTTAAATGGTTCCACTGTGACGTTTGACCTTTTCCTCAGGTGAGCGACCATGGGCCCATCGGACCCTCTTGTTCTTCTAAAATATTCATGCTAATTTACAAATGCCGACAACAGTTTAATATAAAAAATGACCTTATTACCTGACGTGTTAGAAAGTGTTTTTACAAGATAAATAATTTTATATTTTTGTTTAATAATGAGCATATCTATTTACCTTAAACTTCCCGTAATTGCATAAATTTTGAAAACGGACGTTAGTTGGTGTATTGAAATTGACCACTGCGTAGGAATCTTACATAAAATAATATTTGATGGTGTCTTTCGGTTTTCCAAAGTTATTGGAGAAAAATGAAAAACAAGCTAGCGTATTCTCATAAAGGCTATCCCTGTGACGCCGCATACAGCGCAAAATCCAATTATGCGTTGAAATGCAACGCATAAACCGCACATCCTTTATGCGTCAAAATGCACACCTTCGCCACATAAACAACCCCAAGTTAACGTTTTGGGTCTATGTTTTTGTATTTAAGACGTAATTAACATATTTAAACACGAATTATTCCCCTTGTATAGCTTTTCAAAGGTATGAACTCCACCAGTACCTCAGTTTATTTTTTTTAATCTATTTTCTGGCAATATTTCCATTTTTTGCCTTACCGTATTAACAACAATTTTGATCCAAAGGATACAAGAGAACCATGCTGGCCCTATATCGCTCGACTGAAGAACATTACGTTTGGTCAAGACTGTTCTGCACAACTTAAGTATATTCCATGACTAAAGTATATGTAATATTGGTATTATGGAATATTATATTATACTATAGAATTATATAGCATACTTGATCACAAATGTGGCCTACAGTGTAAACAAGGATTTTCTTTGGACCTTGTGACCTAGTTATTAAATCGACATAACCCAAATTCGAACGTGGTCTAGATAATTGTCCTAATGAAAATTTTGATTACGTTTCAAAATTCAAAATTGGTCACAAATATGGCGTCTGGAGAGTAACCAAGGCTAATCTAAATTTTGACCCTTATTGCGTACTGACCCTTTGCGTACTTCGCACCGTCTTTATATACACCCCTTCCCCTGATTACTGGGTACCAAAAGGGGGTGACACTCATATTTGTTCAGACTAAAATGTATTCAACTGTTTATTGTAAACACAATGCTGATGGATAAAATGTGTCACCTAAACAATGGCATTGAATTTACCAACACACTTAAGTTTCAGCCTTTAAGTTGAGGTAGTCGGTAGAGGTCTGTGATCTAAAAAAATGTTTCATATTATAAAGTTTGTTTAGCACATGAGAGCTGATAAATATCACTAGTTTATTTTATTTTATGCTCATTATTTGTGCGTACATACGGCTGGTGTGCGTGCGAGCGTGGGAGATTTCATGGGCGCGAATAATGTCACGCTGACTCGATACTTGTTATACAGCCCACACAACAACCACATCAAATGAATATGTCTTTCCAAAATAGTGCAATCAGATGACGATGGAAATGTAAACAAGATGATTAAACACTTGAAAGATTGATATGTTTTCAAATTTAGAATAAAGTATGTAGTTTCAGCTTGAATTAGAAATACGGTTGGGCATTTTCATGGTTATCACACGCAGTTTATTTCCGACCACTTTAAAGTTCGTGGGTAAATAAAAGTGGTTTTATTTCATTGGCTATCTTTATCTCAGAAATCGACACCACAAACCATCCTTGTGTCCATATTCATATGCTTCTACTGATAAAATGATCTGATAAACGTCCTGTCTATGCGTGTTGATGGGTGATGTATATCAACTTAAACAGACCTTTTTGAACAAGAGTCGCGCTATATTAATTGCTCAATTGATATTCCTGAATCATGTAAAACAAATTTATATATTAGTGTGTGCAATGATTACACGCAATTGAACACCTTTTCTATATAGCCCATGCATAGCCTTCAGCTCATCTCACCATTATCCTTGTATCCCCCTCTGATATAAAATGTTATTTGGTCAGTAGCTGTTTATTTAGCTTTGATCTCTAATTTCAGACATGCATACATGAATGATATACTTACTTTCATCTTACAAAAGTACAACTAAAACACTGATGGGAAAACTTTTAACTTCAAAGAAATGTTCATCTAAACTAAAAGTCCAGAATCCAGATAAGGGACATTCATTAATTTTTTTGTAGATTGTATGACATAAACATCGCACCGGTGGCTCTTTAGTATAGCGTTCGCTCCGTGAGCGGGGCTCACGTTAAAGACGTTAAACAATGGTACTAGGTGCTTCCTTGCTTAGTGCTCAGCATACAAGAACAGGTCTGGACTCTTTCCTCTTAAACCTAGAATGAAAGTAAGCCAAAACATGAGACAACATCTAGAAGAGCGATCGAGATACATGTATATTAATATCAGTTCGCAGTAAACTTTAAATAAATGAGTATAAAAATACATGTCATATTCCAAGACTGTACTGCAATAAGTATCTATAGTTTCGCGGACATGACTCGTACCAGTATCGCGGGGGACAGGTGTGTATTTTTTCGCCCTTAGACGAGCGAATTGCGTGTGACAAAACAACGTTTCACAAACACTTCAATCCTTCTTCCCGTTTTCTGATCTTGTAATAAATCGATCACAAACAGGATGAATGTTTTCGTTCGTATTAAGTAGGTCAGATTGTCACTCGGTTACCATAGCCCTAATGCCACGGATAAAAATGGACAATGCACAGATCTTTTAAATGATCATGATTCAAACTTAAGGAACGGACTACTCGTATCATGTATTTTAATAAAATCCAAAGCAGATCCACTGTGTTGCATTAGTTTAATGTCCGTATTTTTATTTTCCACCCAGTGTTATGTTGTAAACTTAACATGAACAGAATATTATAAACAAAATAACAAAATCTAAATAGGCTGATTTCTTGTCAAATCAGGAAGTTTAAAATTGTTCATATGCTCTACATTTTGTCAGCTTTAAACAACTGAATAAAGCTTACAGTTAACATGCATACTTTGCAGTCTCGGTGTGTTTGCCTTATTGAAACATGTTTAGAATGTTATGACCAAGATCTTAGTAAAGGATTTAAGACAATTCTGCATATTTCAAACGTTTTGGTATTAAGTTTTCTTACGTTTCTTCATTGTTTCTTTAGTTGAATGAACCACTACATTTGTAACAAAATTTTTCAAGATGATACTGCAAACCAGATGTGGTTGGTTTTTTATACTTGCTGCCTTTACTGCTTCAGTGCAATTTGGTAAGATGTTATATTGTTCAGACCTATTTTAATACATTCAGTATTCCTGTTACTTTTTAATTAGTTGATGATAAATATTTGCATATAAAATGTTTTTCCTTTGTTTATGTTATTGAGAGATATTTAATGAGAATTTGATGAGGTGTAATATTTTAGTGTGGTAAAACAAAATCATTGGTGTTTACAAACTGGTATACACTTGATTTATTTTACTAATTCTGCATATTTAATATGTTGATTGTTTACTGCTGCAGTGTCATGCTGTGAACCTGGCTATTGGGGAGAGCATTGTACAAATAGATGTAACTCGGCATGTCATTACTGGTCAGGATGTAGAACGAGCGATGGAAAATGCAATCATTGCGAAAGCGGTTTGTGGGGTGCGTATTGTGACAAGACATGTAACACAACTTGTCGTAAGTGCAACCAGACGGATGGTAGTTGCTTGTCATGTGATAATGGATATTGGGGACCGTCTTGTGACAAGGAATGTAACATTAATTGTGATGAGTGCGGCAAGGCGGATGGTAGTTGCTGGTTGTGTGATAAGGGATATTGGGGACGGTCTTGCGACAGGAAATGTAACACAAATTGTGATGTGTGCTTTAAGGCGAGTGGTAGTTGTTTGTGGTGTGGCGACGGATATTGGGGACCCTCTTGTGACAAGACATGTAACGTCAAGTGTCGCCAGTGCAACAAGATGGATGGTAGATGTGTCAAGTGTATAAATGGTAACTGGGGAAAGCATTGTGAGAATGAATGTAGCTATACGCGACCAAATTGCGAGATTTGTGAAAAGGAAAATGGAATATGCATCGAGTGTAAACCAGGATATTGGGGTCACAACTGTGGAGGTAAGTCTAGTGATGGGTATGCAGGGGATTTTGCGAAGTCTAACGCAGTGTGTCCGTCATATTTGACAGGCTTTTGGGGAGAAATATGTAATAATATATGTAATAATAAACCACGCTGGGAACAAGGTACGGACGTAATTTAGTATTTTAATACAGAATACTTTTCTATAATATAACATGAACACCCCCACCTTTTACTTGAGAGCAGAACTCGTTGGTAAATCCTGGATTGCACCCCTGAAGACATACAGCACTCGTTTTACTTTATCGTTTAATATTAGAATAAATTTGTAATTATATCGTGTAATAATAAACAACTATAATATTTCTTATTTCAAGTTTCGGAACAATTTAAAGAAATTGCTGAGCGTGAAACAGAAACTGGGACACAACAGCGGACTATTCTAATTGGCTTTTTTGTAACACTTGGTGTGATACTGTCCATTGTTGCCGTCATGACAACATTGTTCTTCACGAGACGCAAGTGAGTTAGTCATACAACAGTTGTACCTTGAAGTAAACACTATTTTTAGCACACTTTTGTTTAAAGTAAAGCGAAATGGTAGAAATATCTTGTTTACAATCATCAAAGATTTAAGAACAAAACACAATGGTACATTGACCTTGAGAACAAGCCCTTTATCGTAAAAACATGTTCATACCCTTGTTATATGTTCAGAAGGAGCAATCGGCCACCACCAGTGGAAGAACGTGGTGGCCTCCCCCGCTCATTCATTAATGTGTTGATATGTCTATAGACACGGCCGATATTTTGTGCTTTGCATGTACGTTTTGCAAAACAAACTACCGGTATTTGATTGAGCATTAAACTATCGATTTTGTATTATAAAATATGGACATGTTTATTCAATATGCAGATGAACAACCACCAGAGTCGGCGGCGACATATCATAGAGGAATAAGCGGACCATACACAAATCTGGAGAAGAAACGAGGCGAAGGTAAACAGTTATGTAGTTTGCTTTGTCATGTGGGTCATACATATTGTATTACCATGCATGACGTTGTTAATGTTTGTCCTGTCTCAGCATTATTGTCAAATATGTGTTGGACTTTTTTCACAACAAGCATACAAATCAGTGTTTAACACACACGTAAAACACGCAAGAAATCACGTACGCACTGACGCACACACATTAATAAGTGGATGAAAGGGACAATAAATACTTTCAAATTCTTTTAAAACCTTGTTTTACCTTTAGACACAACCATCAACAATAGAGTTCCATATTTCACTCACATGTTTGTGTATCATCATATGTGTGTAATCTTTATTCGAGTGACAGACACCAAACTGTAAGACTAGTACCAAAGCGGTCAAATAAAAGGACAACTTTTGTTGGCTTTCGATGGCATTTTGCCTCTTACACCTGAATGTGGAGTGGTAGTTTGATCTCCCTATGTTATGGATTATTTCTTCGCTTGTGCGGACAGTTCTCGCATAACGACCTACGTGTTATAGGAAATTCTGATACGGTACCTTAATGTATACACTCGTACATGTTTAAGGTCTAGTGAACACAGTGTACAGTCAGATTACAACTGAAGTTATTTTACCGGGTCATGGCGACAATGTACCAAACACATCGATGGACGATACCGAGACGACAGCAGCATACCTCACCGCAGTAGAAGGAGAAGAGCATGGTGCCACTGCATGTTTAGGTCCGGCTGGCAGAAATACGGAAACCGAGGATCACGAATATGAAGAAGGTTTGTGTTATCGTTAAACAAAATAGGTTGTTTTTATTTTGAAACAAACTGATTAAAAAGTGTATTGAAGCTAAATGAGTATTTGTCACAGGCCACTGTATAATTAATTGGACCACGTATATTATTATCGTATATATAAACACATGTCTTAAGGTAATGTAAAAATAAACATATTGCATTGAAAAATGCTTGTTTTATTTTTTGTCAATCAAAATATAACACGTTTGAAATATATGTTGTTTATACTTGTTTAAAATATTGTTAACGCTTGTCTGTGCCCCTCTTGTAGTCGATTCCACCCCCTTGGGTAGAAACCAACGTGTGAACGAGATTGCGAAGAACGATACCATCGTGTGAACGAGATTAAAAAGAACACTCTAGATAACAGCCTGGAAACAAAGACCAACGTGTGAACGATATTAAATAGAGCATCCCAGATAACGGACTGGAAACAGAGAACAGCAACGTGCTTTGATGTGTATATATTATGTTTTGTTCAGTTTTCATGGCCCTAGTAATTAAATACTTTAATGATGTCAGCATAACATAACATATATGTATAACACTGAAACTATGGGTACTTAGCAGAATATTGCACTGTTGTACATTTAAAAGAAATGACAAAAACACATTTACTTGATAAATTATTTTATGTCAAAATTTCTTACTAGGATTATTTGTATTTTGTTTAACCATTTCTCTTTGTTCTGATTGTCAACATATGGGTCAACATGCTAAATGCATATGTATTGACAAGCTTAAGTATATTCAAATGGATTCCATTACATAATTCATATTAATTGATGTATTGTTTTGCCACCATGCGTTATTTATTAGTTTGTATCATATTTTCTTTTCACGGGTTTTCTGCTCTTGACTTGGCATACATTATGTTCGTACACATGTAAGCAAGGTAGAAGAAAATCACTATTTAAGCAACTACCTACACAATCTTCATATTTCTTTTAAATTCATTACCTGTCTAGCATTTGCATATAATAATGACTTCGACTTCAATTACTGTTCTAACATGTTGACATTAAAATTAAGATAACTAGTATAAGATAAATATAAAGTATTCAAATTTATTAATGTTATATAATTGTTATTGGTTGGTATTACGTTAGTATATTTTTAAATAAATTTAACTTATTAAAAATGTTGGACTTAATGTCATGCCGAAAGCAATTTCCTGTGTTTTATTTTTTTTTATATTTATTATTACAATTATAAATAAAACTTTTATAAGGAAATAACGTGTTTTTATATGTTGTGTCATGATGTTCTACAAAGATATTCCAGTCGAATCAAAACGTTGAATAATTTCTAGAATATGCAATTGCGTAGAGTCGGATAAGCGTGCACACGTAAAGATTTATACCGAAACTGTCCATTAACTTTCAAAAAGCGTCCGTAGTTTATACAAGAGAGTAAGGAATGTTTCCCTTCCTTCATGTATTTGATTCACTAAGATGTCTGAGAGCATTAGCCTCGCGAGGCCAGATTCGTGTTTCTGAGAAATAAAATATAAATAATAATAATTATATAATAATATATAATATATATATAAAAAAAAATTGTGTTATTAGTAAATGCATTTAATCGTTTTGTCGGTTAAGAAACTACGACGCCACGGTCAAATCGACAGTTCTCAAATTGTCAATCATGATCATTTGCAAAGGTAAATAGTCAATTTTAATCGAATGGACTAGAGTTTGATTGTCTTATGACAATCGGGCCCAGTTATTACAAAATGAAAGCGTGATTTCTGTTTGTGATAAACCTTATCACACAAACAAAAGAAAAGTATAGACTGGAGAGGAGATTAGTTTTGCGGAAATGTTTTGGGACGCCTAGATGTTTTTGTGTCGAAAACAATTAATTTATTGACCTATCGACATATCGACATCCTGTCCAAAATACCATCTTGAAGGACCTGGCTTATTTTGTCTTTGCCTGTTGAGTGCAACAATTTAAATTTAGAGTCCGACCAATCAGAACCCCTCGGTCATTTCTTCGGAAAAAGACACTCTCCGAAAATTTTTAATCACGAATGGAGTCATCGTTGTCGATAAACAATGCCACATAATTTGTGATCTTATGCGTTCTTGCATACATACACTAGATTTTAAATGACCTGTGTGCACTTAAGTGACCTACTGAGATACAAAATCACGCGTGTCTGTGTTTAAGTGCAAGTTGTGTGCTATGAGGCCGTATTTGGAACGACTCCGGTTTTTATCAACTTTGAATTTTGAGCAATAAAAGTCATCGTACAGGGATTCATTTTGCAATTTGGAATGCGACATGATGCGTACGTATATAATTGTTGTCCAAGGATAATAATGATGGTTAATTTATACATAACTCATAATAGCGTGGCTCAGTGGTTAGAGCATTCGCCCCGTGAGCGGGAGGTCGTGGGTTCGATCCCCGACTGCGTCATACCAAAGACGTTATAAAAATGGTACCAGATGCTTCCTTGCTTAGCGCTCAGCATATAAGGACAGGTCTGGCTTCTCTCT
>Ga0224511_10000460_pt1 | contig 19387 bp, 7 predicted proteins | sample SF_May12_sed_USG_2_FD_169988 | JGI IMG/M metagenome (GOLD analysis project Ga0224511, IMG submission 169988) | Sediment microbial communities from San Francisco Bay, California, United States - SF_May12_sed_USGS_8_1 | ecosystem: Environmental > Aquatic > Marine > Sediment | place: USA...
TCGGCACACTTCTTAGTATTCATTAAACCATGCCCATTGATTGTAAAAGCCCGGGAATGTGATGACAAGATTTCTAGGTTATACAGCGCCTCACTGGTGAGAATCCGATGCAACGTCAAAGACCAGCTATAATTAGACACCTTTCCTGTTACCCCAATCTTGCATACGAACTGTCCTAATTCCGGACTCTAATTGTGTCCTTACTAAAAAATTTCATTGGTAAATGCCAATGTAATAGGGCAGCAGTGACCGAGAGCTAAAGATTAGAGGGTAACTTTCTCTAGGGAATTACTGAAGCAGCCTGTAGGGTGGCAAATGCGCAGACAGCGAGAGGCAGAGAGCAGCGCAGTTACGAATTTGGTGCTCTCCTACAGTGACTATTATATACCTAGACTGGAATAGACTAGACTAGACCAGACTAGATTACACAACTTTGACAACATATTAGTCACAGCTTACCTTGTAACCGGTGATCTTACGCCAAGAGAACATCGCATTTACAAGGCAGTGACCATCTATTTAATGGACTCCTTGGGACCCAAATATTTTCTTTTTTGCTATCTAGATTGAACATTTTATTGAACGCTGTCAAAGGAACCCTAAAATTTGTGTCCTATAAAAGATAACTTAAACTAATGAGTCATTGTATTTCCATATTTAGAAAACCGATCGAGACTCCTTGAGGTGGATGACTCTACCTAAATTCCCAATCATATATGGGCATAAACTAAAGCCTCTATTGCGGGTTTCAAACAGCAGATCTTTCAGCCCAAATGTGCAGATCGTGCTAGCCCGGACCTACAGCTTGGGCTGTTGGTCGAGCATAGTTTTGTCAGGAGTTGTCTCCACATTTTGCAACTGATGTACAGGGAGACAGCTCCGATGAACGCAGCATAATGCAAAAACACAATATTGCCATAACACTTCACTGTCATATTGAGCGTGAAGGGCTCGGCTGGCCCAGCTTGTATGTCAGCGGACGGGCGGAGCCATGCCAAAACTTTGATAGTTCATAACCCACATATCAGGCTTTTCGATCATGCGAGCAGAATTCTGTGCCTGAAAGTGGGCGCGCTCGTTTATAAAGGGTCAAGGTTATCAAAAGTATGTAAGTAAAGCTATATATTCGTCGCTTATTCATTCTATGCTTGCGGTTGCCTGTTTTTGCGGATAGAATGCACAATTTTTCATCCTTCGACACACAGGATATTGAGAGAGGACAACTTTGAAGAACCCAAACCTGCGCCCAAAACCCCTTTCCTTTTCAACTGTACCTATCTGTTAGCGTGATCGCGTCTGAAAGCTTTTATCTGCGTCTGACCGAACTCATGCAAATACACCTAATATCTGCCCATGTTCTACCTATCACCCGTTCACTAACCTTCGGTGGGAGCATCAGTGGCCACATATAATTTAGATAGTTGCTGTGACTTCAGCGTTTCCAGGATCTGTTTAGCAGCAAACTCCAGAGAGGGCACGTGATCTCTGTGTCCATACAGAAAGTCTCGTCTCCTTAGATGGACGGCCATATAAGGTCCTCCTGTAGCCGAACCGAGCTCTCTCTACAAAAAGGCAGAATGAAAAATCATATTTCATTCCAGTGACGAACTTTTCGAAACCTTTTTCATTCTGTTATACCAACTCTTCCTTTAACTCATTTATTTAACAACATGGGATACAATGATTTTCTATTATAGAGATAGCATCACTAAGCCAGTCGCTTTTTAAAGGATGGTTAATGGTATTCGAAAAAGTGATGCCTGTATAAAAAGTTGAGCCAGTAACAGATGGTCCTCAGTCCAGTGCCCCATCTATTAAGCCGACACTTCATGCCATCTGTTCAACAAAGCTCCGGATTTCAACATCAGGAGTCAGAACGTAAGGTGTGAACATGGAAGCTCGCAAATTCTAAGAGCCTGGTCTTCAAATGCGTGTTAGGATTATCGTATAACGCCCGAACGGTTTTAATGAAGTTGGCGGGTTAGATACTAGATTTTTCACTAGTAAGGACTTTGCATGAAGCACCACAAGTGGTTCAATAGCAAAGACTCACTGCCTCAAAGTGGGGCTTGTTGTTGTCTTAAGTTAAAATTAATGTGAGGAGCTCACGCTCACAACAGGAGCCCGCCATGACCGGGATTTAAAGGCAAGCTCTCACGGTTCCGAGCCAGGCGATCGCTCATAGAGCTATCCTGTTATAGAAATAAGTTGATAATGACCCACCCGCTGGGTTCTCCAGTCTTTATCCATAGCTGTTCCATCGCTCTCATCATCCGAATCTAGGTTTTCAAATCGGAACCTATCAGCGATGTTTATGAGCTGTTTGGAGTATCTCACACTGCGACGTGCCTTCAAAGGATCGCTACTGTATTAGAGACCACTTGATGACTGTGTAATAAGGGCATTGTAATAAAAGTTGATGGGGTTAAACATTACTGGTAAGAAATGCCAAATATAACGTAGCATAACAAATCCTGAAAACAATTATTTTATCAGTTAGCAAATTAAGTGAGTAAAAAGGTGGGTCTTACAGAGTTACTCTCATCTGCATAGAATAAGTTGTGGTTATGGCAAAAGAGGAACTGCTGTAGCAAATAGTGGGTGATACTGAATTATGTTCATGTGCATGGAGATTACTTTAAAATTGGATATATGTTGATTTATTGTCGCCAGGTTTTTTATAATTTTTTTTCAACAGCACGAGGTCGTCCTATTCAATAGATCGCCTAAATCTGGAGTTTTACTGGAAGTTCCGGGAAGAGCTGGGAAAACCCAGCGAGGTCAGGATGTGAATAAAAAATATAATCGTGAGATTTTATTCTACTCGGGCCTCCTAAGCCTGACTAGGAGTTGAACCCAAGATCTCTCAATCTTGAGCTGAGCGCTCAGGCCATTCCGCTACACTCTGTCCACTATCCTCTATTCCACATTTCTGCACTTCATAATGATGTCGACTATTGGGGGAAGAAGAAAATTTACTCACTGTCCACCATTCCTTGCTCCATTCTGAATATTTGCCGTGTATAAGTGATTCAGCACGATGTAGCATCACTGACCGTCCTGTCGTGGCCTTGAGAAACTGTTTGAAGGTTGTGTACTCAGCTTGTACTGAGACACAAGAGAATGAGGCAGCTCGCACTTCCTCGTTGTTATAGCCCCAGAAATGACCGCGATAATGGCCACTCGCGCGATCCTATTAGCGAAAAAAATTGGGCTATAAATAACACTAAATGATTTAGGGAACATTTACACCGCCGGAATACAGTTCCCAGATCTGGATCTCTCCTGTATCTGGATCTGATCAGATCTGCCGCACTGATGAGCTGATTATACACCTGTTTGATCAGGGATCAGAAAAAATTCTCTAGTGTAGTGCACCATGAGCATTATGGACTTCTCTAATAGCTAGGTTTGAAGCTAGCTTAACACGTATCACTGGACTTCTATAATAGCTAGGCTTGAAGCTAGCTTAACACGTATCACTGGACTTCTATAATAGCTAGGCTTGAAGCTAGCTTAACACGTATCACTGAAATCGTACACGAGGTTCGGCTTTGTAAACAATGAAACAAACTTAGAGTCTCCAGATGTTTCATAGGAATACAAATAAAACTCACAGTGTTGCAATTTGGTAAAATATATTTATTTCTGGTTTTCCTAAGTTGTTTGAGTTAACTATTAGTTTTTCTCATAGGATCTTTCTGCTGTTATAGTGAAGTTGCTAGATTAAATAATTTTTTCACCTGTACCACATGTGGCAGACCACTGAGCACCATGAGCGGGTCAGTATCGATGCTTCACCCCCTGTTTAATGTGAGGAGCTCACACTCACGATGGGACACTGCTGTAACCAAGGTAGCGTGGCTCTTGCAATTGCTAGCCCAGCACTCTATCACGGAGATATTCCGCTATACCTTTGATGCAAAGGTTACAAATCAGGAGCAGACTACATGCACTCTTTTTGCTTCCGTTTATACTCCCTCCACATTATTAGTTCTTATGCGGGTTCATAAAGTTTGCTTTCTGGCTTTGTCAATGCTCATGTGCAAATTTAGGCCGGGTGCCCTTCCTGCCACCGTCGTTGACTTTTCTGGGTTTCAAACCCGCGAGTCACTGCTCGCAAATCGTGTATTCTAACCTCTAAACCATGGCTGCTCCGGACTACATCCGCTATAAACTGTATTTCATCACACTATTCCTGAATTGATGGCCAAAGGAAACCCAATCATTTATCATACCTGTATATACGCTGGTCTATCATTACAGTCCCTTAGTTCATATCTCTCTGTCCACTTTCCATCCTTCCATCCTTCTTTATAAGGTTGTAGATAATACATCTCATTAACCAGCGCCAAGCCATCTTTGCTGACCACTAAAAATATACTTGATAGTTCTAGTCATGATAGTTCAGTGGGAGAATGAATATATCTCACTGTCTGTCCTCTCCGTGGCCTGGTCATAATAGTTCAGTGGAAGAATGAATGTATCTCACTGTCCTCTCCGTGGCACTGGTCATGATAGCTCAGTGGGAGAATGAACACGTATCTCACTGTCTGTCCTCTCCGCGACCCAGGTTTGATTCCCGACTGATCACACTCTGGCAACCCGTCCCTAGCCAGGGTAGCAGAAAATGGCTCAATCTCCCTTCAATAAAACCGCACAATCTATGGACACTGAGGCGGAAGGCTGAAGTCTAACCATGGACTGATGGACAGACAATGACCGAAGTAAAAATTAGAAAACTTACCGGATTGGCCACCTTAACTTTATCCTCATATCAACCTGCCGGTTTAGGATCGCCATATTTAACGAAGGAGGTCCACCTTTCTCTACTGGCTCAACCGAACTAAGAGACTCAAATCAAGGGAATTCGGATAAGACAAATGAATTCAGCCTGTTATATATGTAGTTCGGTTATCGGTTATCGATCAAACCATACCACTAGTGAATTTTGGATTGTGACGTTAAATAAAGAAGTCCACCTATGGGGTAACCTTTTCCATGGGTAAGTAAAGAGTCTCCAAATGGCAAACCCTGGGAAACGCCGAGTGAAAAAGACTCCTTAGTCCACTTTCTGCGCCTTTCGTTACAGTTGTTTTGTCATGGGGACACAAAATTACTAATTTTATTATTGAAGGCGGTTTCGCTCCAATTAATAAATGTCGGGAGAACTGTGGAAATTAGCAGGTACTGATTCAAGCAAAAACCTAGCCTGATGGGAGTTACTTTCTCATTTCCAAACTCCACTGATTGGAAAGCCAACTCCAGTTTGAAATGATTCGCGTAGCTAAATTCTTTGCCACTCTTACCAGTTGTCTTTTTATTGGTTTCTTTTATGGGGTATTGGGCATAATATTTACTATTCTATACGTCTGGGCTGTGGAACTATGTGAGATGGTCGCCATCATTGCAGGGTCCTGACATGATTAACCCTTGTACCCAGTGAGCCAAGTGTTGTAACACTTGTTGTACACCGAGGCTAATAAAATTGGATTTCTTTGGCAAATTCCGTAATTCTTGACAGTAATTTATTCCAACAAAGGATACTTTTTATTCAAATATAGAAAAATATATTTCGGTAATGCGACATGTGCCAGCTGCTGCTGTTGCTTATGCCTAGCCTGAGAGGGAGTAACCCAAACTGTATAAGTCATGCCTCGGGTACATTGATCAGGCCGCCAGATCGGTTTACTGTAAAAAGTTACCAGATTCTATGCCCCGGAATCGGGAGGGTGGCTAAACGAACCCACCCATTGAATCACTGTTGTATAGTGGAAATATTGCCACAGTATTGGACAGTCATTCGAGATTCAACATTCGATGACAATTGCCTTTCAAAGAGGCCTACCTTTTCTCCAGTCTTCCATTTCTATGACTGGAGCGTGAGCTCTGAGACTGTCCACATCAAAGAAGCGACTCCACGGGATAATATTCTGTGGGATGGGGCTCTTCCAGTGGTAAATTCTGCCCCAAGGTGGCAGCACTAACACCCATGCCTGGCCTTCCTCATCATTCAAAGATTTTACCTTGTAATTAGAGAGTGATAATGCATTAAACACGCGCATTGCTACACAATTGCTCATTGCCAGAACTGATAAATTCGAAAACATATTTGAATGCAGATTAGGTACGTGTCTCAGACATTGCTCAAGAAGCTGGTCCACGGGTTGTTAATCCGCCTAGCGCTTAAGAATTCAGTACCTTAATCCCATCATTATGGGAAGAGGTGCCAGTGAGCCTACAGCCGATTCGGGCAATTAACTAATCAAGTGATCAGAAACTGTAGCCAACGTGGACAAAAGAAAAGAACATTTACATGACTTCAGATGATTATATCACTACTACTATATGAGATCAATGCAATGAATGCGCTATACTATTCAGAACACAGTCTGAATTAAAAATGTCTCGTTCATATCACATTGTGCTGCCCTTCATATGCAGGGGCCCTAGGGAGGGTCACTATGCAGCATGCGATTCCAACAATTCAGATCATGTATGCGCCAGTGAGTGCTTGCTAGACTAGTGGTTAATAGATACTTTTTTCAATGTGCTAGACGGTGCTGTCGAAAGGGATGTCAATTAAAATGATCAAATTTGGTCTTCCGCTAGCTCACAACAACTGGCAATAATAAAAAACTCATCGTTCTTGAATTTAAAGACGGTCGTATTCGCTCGAAGCAGACCAAAGGCTCGATTTACTGATGGCTGTTATATATCTAATATGGGATGGCAGGATAGCTCAGGATAGTTAGAGTGCTTGGCTCAAGGTCAACAGATCCTAAGTTCTACCCATGCTGAGTGCCCACAGTTAAAATGCGCTCCACTCACAACTCCTACGTCGTATCTCTCCAACAAGCCCCAGGTTTAGAAAGTTGAATAGCTGGCCAAGTGCCGGGTGAAGCAATAAAAAACTCCAGGAGAGGGCTGTGACTCATTACAACAGGTATTAATCTCCATTGAGGCTTTGTTGAAGCCCAATTTAACACTATCCTGGGGTTCACCTACCATGTTGGCCATTCTTAAGTAAACGTCTCTTCTTAGATTAAATCCTTCTCCATAATTTACCTCATACATAAGATACCTAATAAATGATGAAAGGTGAATAGGACAATTTTTACTGGTGATGCTCCCCGAAATATTTTTAATCATGTCCCGGTAAATGCATTAGTTTATGCAATTTCAATCGTGTCTCAGTAAATGCACTAGTTTATGCAATTTTAAAATGGTTAAAATTGCGCTCCTCGGGATTTTCACCTGGCGTGCCTGCTGAACTCGGTTTCTGTCCCCTTTGTTTAACCAAATAAAAGTTCTGATTCTCATGGACCTTAATAGAAGACATAACATGTTAAAATGAAATCAGCTGCTAAACTTTAGATTCTACAAAATGAATTGAGGGAGAAGATGGGTGTGTCAAGAGGCCAAGAATTTCTCTGCAATGGGATCATTACCATTATTCTGTCGACCTGTTATAATTAATGTCCGGTCGCAAGTGAATGTGAAAAGTGTAAATAGATAGAGGTCTTACTGAATGCTTTAGAATAGCCTTTAATAAAATTGTCTCAGCCAAACCACATCCTCGTCCTCGTACAACTAACGTCCAGGATTAATTGACTCTAGAAAGTTATAATTATGATGGCTATACTACTATAGTGCAGTGCTGCCCAACCTGACGGGCTGCATAGCAGCCATCTCCTCCATCTCTGGCATTGCCTCTCCAGCTGAAAACTCATCACAGTTAGTGAATGACACCAACAGCAGACAGACTAGAAACAGCATTTCCACAGGCTGCACTACAAAAATAGAACGTGATGCTAATGATCTGTTGAACCATTACAACTTGCACAAGTAACTGGTGTAGAGTGCCATTTGATATTGATAGTTTTTATAATGATATGAATCATGATCTTTATCATGGCCGGGTATCAGTCCATAATATGATTATTACAATAAAAACTGTAAAATGTGAATATGAACACAATATTAGAAAATTTAGATGAATAATAGTTACAGCAATTATTTTAGTCTAGTGGTCGCAACTTTGATTTTCTGAAACTTTAATTATGCTTCTACTCTGTAGATGCTGTTCTTAAAAAAACCTATGCAACGTGACCTAGTTGCTCTTCTAAATGGATGGGGCTCTTAGTCTCTTATAGCCGCAACCCTCCCTCCTGTACGAGCCCTGTCAATATGGGAGAGCTACACAAACGACAAAGTGATAAATGATTTATCGTGCTGACCACACCAGCGACTCAAGCGGTGACGGGTTGACAGTGTTGGTGACCAGGAAAACTCTGTAGAACTCCTACTCGGTTACTGTTAATGTTACTGTTTATGAGAGCCACTCACTGAGTTTCGGGCTAACAGTGACTGTAACTGTAACTACTTAGTCGCTGTAAGTAAGTTAGTAAGTGTACCAGTACCACTACCACCAGTAATGGTAAAACACCAACACGTATAACGCAGTGAGCTACGCCTACTGAATAAATAATGCAATATGATGACAGACACGTCCGTAAAATACAGTCGTGGCTCATTGTACTTTGAGCTCGATGCACAACCCGAAATATTTTTTTAAACCTGCCGAGTGATTGTGAAGCTGTCGTGAAAAAGAGGTATGTGGCCACGGAATAAGAATTATTCGTGTATGTGGCGCAGATCTACTATAAAAGACAAAATCAAATCTAGAGGTCCAAGGGCTTTAGGCTATTTTAGTTTATAGGTCACGGAGCCAATATCGCACTCCGTGATAGAATACAAGGTGGAAAACTGACCAACCGTGATCCAGGATTTGAATGTTCTGATTGGTTATATTTGATTCGCTAAATTGGACATCGTACTCATTAGGGCAGAGTCGGCAACAAGTTTTTCGCAATGGAGCCACCAGTCTTAATTTCTCCGTGGAGACTCGTCACAGTGTACGCGATAGCTATTTTCTATGGGTTCTTTGCAGTCATCAGACTGATTATTAGCTTCGTGAGATCACCAAGTGAAACGATGCATAGCAAAGAAGTGCATAAGCTACCAGACATTGCTTTGGACCCTGCACTTGGCCAACACGGTAGTCTCTCCATCAAGACCTCAGCCGGGGTGAGAATTGGGAAATGTTACAACGAATAAATTCATGCCGTTCACGAATAATTTCTCTTGCTTCAGCTCTTCCCAAATGATTTAATGTAATCGCTTGATCGCTGCCAGTAGTCAGTATCAGCAAAGATTATAGTTTTTATACCCAATCGTAGGCATCAGTGAATCACTGAGTGAATGGGTCAGTCTTAAGTTTAACTTTAAGTGTAAATCATCATGATTTTCAAGTTCCGACAACTTTAAGTCAAGTCAAATGGTAAGCCAAGATATGAAGGAAATGCAGATAACGCAACAAATCTGTGTAGTTTCGCTGATCAATTTCAGCCTATAAGCTTGCACTATGTGGCTAATGGAAAGAAGGAGGCTCCTTTGATGCTCTTTCTTCACGGTTTTCCGGAATGCTGGTTCTCCTGGAGACATCAACTGAAGGCCTTTAGTAAACATTACAGGTAAAACCACTAGAATACGAAGTGCTCATTTTATCTTTAAAACGTCCTGGAAATGTACTCTGAGAACATGAAAATCTATTTTTCTGTATGTAGGGTGGTGGCAGTTGATATGCGAGGTTATGGATCCTCAGATAAGCCCTCAGGTGTGGAGAATTATGCTCTCCCTGTACTAGCTGCAGACGTGAAGAACATATTAGTATCTCTAGGTAAGTATTCAACGAAACTCTAGGTGGCCTCTTTTACCAAACTTGTGGTTAATTATCCTTGATTTTGAAAGTTCATGACCTAGCACTGTTTTAAAATCTTGGCTTTGTTGTAATACTAAAAGAGCAGGCCATCTTCTACCTGTATAGCATCACTCTACCAGCGGCATATCATCAGGATGACCCACTGTATGCCTAATGAAGATGGTTCCTCGGGTAGTGCAAAACCCTATACCAATAACTTAGTGCCTTTAGCATCCAGTGCCCATACCTCCGAAACCCAATACATGATATCCCAATACCTCTGAAAATTGATATTTTGCTTCCTGAAACCCAGTACCCTGATACCTCCAAAAAGTAATACTCTCTAGTTTCAAGCTCTGACACGACTACACAAGCGACTAACCAAATTCTGGCTACCTAAACAAACTAATGACATTCTGCTACTAAAAAACCAAGGTATCTATTTTTGGAGGTATCGGGTTTCGGAAGTACCGGGGGAAATTGGGGTATGGGTATCAGGTTTTGCACCAAGCATGGTATCTCTGAGGGCAGGCCATCTTCATTTAAACTTTGTCCTGTAGTTATCATGCATTTTTCTTTAACATGTGCTCAGGTACTCGAATAGCAATTCCCAATTTCCTTATTAGCTTAACTTTCGCTTTTATTTGATGGTACTTTTTTATGCCATGAAATTTCTGTGATTTGCTCTACATTATTTCAAATTTCTATTTCTTTAGTGCTGATACTATAAACGTGACCTCAATGGCACACCATTGTAATGATCGGTTATTCAAGTTACATGCAGGAATATTAGTCTGCATTGGTAGCAATGATTTTTTCTAGGTTATGAGAGCTGTGTATTGGTTGCACATGACTGGGGAGGCGCTGTTGCCTGGGCAGTTGCTTCTCTGTACCCAAACATGATCGAAAGGCTCATAATCATGAACGCCCCACATGGGCGCGCATTCAAAAAGCAGTTGGGAACTGTCAAACAGTTTCTGGCTTCCTGGTAAGTTCACCTCCCTCTTGTGTGGTTGAATCATTCATTCTCTATAGCCATAGCAAAGTAATCAGAATGTGCAGGTCATCGGTTCAAATCCCAGAAAGATGGTTGTGACATGAAACGGGTTCCGACCTTAATTTGCACCTGAACGCCGTAAAAAGTCTCCTTGTTAACATGAATTCGGCTTTCATGAACCTCCTGCCCGGAATAACCTTGTTGAATATAAACAGAAAAACTCGTGTCATCACAGAATTTTACCTGGTACAATAAAGTTAGCCTCCCGTATATCCCCTATATACCTGGTGCTCCTTCTTTTCAGGTACATGTTCCTCTTCCAGCTACCATTCTTGGTAGAGATCATGTTGAAGGCAAATGATTATGCATTATTTGATAAACTGTTTGGAAGTCTGTTCACTGAGGAGGTGAAAGATGTCTGGAGGTTTTACTACTGCACATGGGGTGAGTAACACCACAGGGTAAATCCTCCCTGGGAAATATTGTTTGATGTCCATACTTCATAGGGCAGAAAATACATTTTGTTTATGTTATTAATGGAAGAATTTTGCACTTGGGTCAACGCCGCTGTGCGGTAGGCGGTAGAATCTCTAGTTCCTTTAAATGTCAATCCGCCGTAAGGCAGAGTACTGCCTTTATTATCGGATGTTTGTTTCGAGAAAATGCAAGGTTAGTTTTTAACAGCTTCATTCTACCAGAGCATTCGTTGATACAAGACTGAACAGATAGTCCTAGGAGGACGTCAGTTATCTTAGGCCATTAGTTGGCTACTCTTAATAATCAGAGAGAGAGGGAGATCTTTGACTACTGTGAAGTGATCTTGAGCCTTATCCACTGGTTGGGACCTCTTTAATTTTTACTGTGGTTTCCCGAAGCCACACTAGCAATTTGTATTGAGAGGCCCATACAAGGAACCAACCCTGCCAGGAGTGAGTAGATTGCAAACCCGGCCTTTACCGATTGAGCTATCCCGCCCCTTGACTGCATCAAAAACCAGTGTATGATCCATGGGTTTTCCAGGTAGATAGACTAAGTGTATGATAGGGTGTTACTGGTTGCTTGATAACGGTAACGGTTGTTTCCATAGCCCATAATGGCCATGTGGGGAAGCGGTTGCTTGAGAGTCATTTTGTACCGGGAACGGTTTGACCGAGGTGGGGTGCCAATCCTTCTCACCGCCGCCTATAAACAAATAATGAAAGCAAAATTATCTCCGTAACGAATAACTTCATTATGTAGCGGCTCGCAGCCGACCTCTGGACTATTATCGGGCGATGATGAGATATGAGCCACTCAAACTTCCCAAGGAGCTCATCAGTGTACCAGTGCTGATTTTATGGGGCACAGAGGATGAAGCCCTCACAATTGAACTAGCCAGGTTGTCTGCAGAGTGCTGTAGAGATGCTACTGTACAGTAAGTCTGGAACTAGCACCATTTTTCTAACCTCCAGCAGCTGTCAGGAGTGGCCTACTGAGCCTCGAAATCAGCATATCCCGGATGTATCAATTGAGGACTTTCTGCTTGCACTCACATGCCCCATAGATAATATAATAATATAATGGATCCGAACCCAGAGAGGGTGCTGCAAAACCCAAAGTTGTCAGCCCAAACCGGGAGTCGAACCAAGAACCCCGGTCCAAGGCCCAGCACTCTATCCCCTAAGCTGTTGTTTCACCCCACCATATCCAACTACATGTACTAACTAGAAGTGAAGATCCCCGCATATGTTTGTATACAATAAAGATTTCTTATCTTTTGAAGTACAATGTTTCAGAAGGTATCCTTTTTCTGCATCTACTCACAACTACATTTATTCCGTTTGTGCTTCTGGTTCCCTATTGTTTTATTTTTGTACGACTGCTGGCAACAATGTAATTCTGTAGAATAGACTGTCATAGACTATGAATTTGCCCATGGTGTATAGGCACTTCAGGAGTCCTTTATGCCAGTTTTCATTGTCCGTATTCCTCGGGCGATCTGTTGTTGGATCCTAATCCAACATAGGTGATAAAAAGTAAGACCATGGAAAACCACAATCTCTATCCTGATAAAGGCAATTTTCAGCTGAGGAAGGATCACTAGGATCTAGGTTCTAGAGTATTCCAGAATGCTGTTTGATAACTGAAGACTTTTTGTTAGGTACATTGATGGAGCCAGCCACTGGGTGCAGCAGGATTCACCAGAGAAGGTTAATCAGGAAATGGCAAAGTTCCTACAAGTACAGCTCTAAAGAATAATAGTGTCTTGTAATAAAGCTCGTTGATTTGTATTGTACAAATTTTGTTCTGTTTTTGATTTTCTGCACATTGTGGCAATCATCCTGTGATTTTATAGTGTAACATTCACATTCCTGAATATAATCCATGGTCTAGAAAATATCATCAATAGGCAGTCTAGTTTAATGCATTAATATATTATCTTTTTATAAAACTACTCGGGCACTTGGGCTCCTAAGCCTGGTGTGATAAGAGCTAGAAGAAAGTTGAGGAGCTCGCACTCACAACGGTAACCCGCTGTGACCTGGCTTTGAACCAAGGTTCTCACAGTTGCAGGTCTAATGATAAAGACCACGGAGCTATTCCCTGGCCACCATGCTACTACCGACTGGATTACTGTATAGGATTTTATTGAGTTTACTGCTTGAACAATAGTCTTCATGCATGGACGGAATAATTTATAAGTAAAGAATTGATAGTCGTGACCATTGTGAATGGTTGTATATCACGAAATGATATTAGTCATATAGGTCACAGATTGAACCAAATTGTGCCGCACTAGTGTCATTGTACCACTGATTGTAGTGTATGGCAGTGACTAAAAATACCTCACCATCACAATAATCGTATGGCGATAATTTTCAACCATTTTCACTACCACAGTACAAAAGGGTAAAGCTCCGTGCATCTGCTGTATCAAATCCCTCTATCAATGCAGCTTCACACCACTCCTGTCTAGTCAGTTTCTAACTGGAGTTGTGGCCATTCGAGAGAGATCTTTGGTTTAGGAGTTGCGATCTCTCTTTATCTTGTAGTAAGGAGTTCTTGTTTGTCGTAAAACAGTTACCGAAGAAAAGATTTACCACCATGCTATAATTATATATTCAGTGTCCTATAACTGCGTGACTGATGATAACATCTTGGCAATCTTATCATCATTCGATATAATGTTATGTTTAGCGGCAGCTATGAGATCCAGTTGGTCACGTACAGCCTGTTCCAGTTCCTTTAAGGCTGTTTTTAAAGGTTCAATAGAGCCATCTGTCACACTAAAATTACAAAATAAGGCACGAGTCAAAATCAACATCACCCAATGAGAATTTGGCTATATCTTTTTACGAGAGAAGTAAACTTTTAACACTACTATAAGCGACCGACCGTATGATGGAATTCAAGGTGCAAAAGAAAAAGTTATCTGGCTGACAAAACCGCCATCAACTTTGCCACAGGTTCTATATGCCGGTTAGCCTACCTGAGTTCCTGATTAATTTGTTCGGCTAGTGTTTTATTTTCAGCCCTCCACGAGTCTCGTTCTTTCTGCATAGAGTGAAGATCTTCCTGAACATAGTCCATTATCTTTCCCAGGGGGTTCGCACTCCGGGTCAGTGTCTGTATGCTGGTTCGTAACTTGTCAACCTGTTAGAAAATAAATCATCAGGGCAAAGCAGTATACTGTATGTTGCGATGCTTGGTCCCCCTGCCGTACTTACTTTTGGTCAACCCTGATTGTATGATGGTGGGAAGAACAACATGCGACAGCTACGTTGTTTCTTTCACAATTCTAGGTCTAGAGACTACCAGTTTTGCTGGTCTTATCTCTCAGCAAAAACTCATTTCGAATCAATCAATTCTAACATAGCTTTCAATTGTTCATGGTCAGCCACTTGGTATAGATACCAGACACATTAAAATGAGTCTGGCATTGGGCCAGGTGATGATTTTCCGGAAAGGCCGGAAGATCGGCCATTTGAAACCCATATATGGCGCTTGGGGAGGCAATGGAAAACCATCTTAGTAGCATCGGACAATGATGCTTCATGAGAAACGCGAAGAAACCTGCCCATGGCTTCATCATCGTTGGGCGCTCACCTCTTTTTTCACCATTTCCCGTTCCTTGTGCCGTGTAGCATCATTTACTGATGATTTCTCTATTTTTGTTTTGGATTGAGGTTCCTGTTTTTGTGTGTTGTCAAATTCTTTCTTAGATTCTAAAATCTTCTTCACCAGTCCACCTACAGCCGTTAAAACGAACATTTATCTGCCATTTAAAGGTGAGGGCCCATTGCCTCTGTATTCGGATCGCAAATTTATTAAAGGAGATCCACCCATATACACGAAAACGTGAAAGGAAATGATCTTACCTATTTGTAACCTGGCGAACTCTTGTGTACTCATTGTTTTTTTTGCCTTTGTTCATCTGCTGCATTATTACTCCCTGTACGGGGTCGTGGAGTTATCTCCACATTATTACTCCCTGTACGGGGTCGTGGAGTTATCTCCGAATTATTACTCCCTGTACGGGGTCGTGGAGTTATTTTCACATTATTACTCCCTGTACGGGTCGTGGAGTTATCTCCACATTATTACTCCCTGTACGGGGTCGTGGAGTTATTTCCACATTATTACTCCCTGTACGGGGTCGTGGAGTTATCTCCACATTATTACTCCCTGTATGGGGTCGTGGAGTTTGCTCCCTGGTTAACACGCAGACTTTTGTTTGGAACTAAGGTCGGGTGCCTTTCTTGTTACCACCATTGACTTTTCTGGGATTTGAACCCACGAGTCACTGCTCACAAAACTGTAACCACTTAGCCACGACTACTTCATTTAGTGCTTTATTCTAGCAACTAAAGTGAGAGTTCAAAGAAATGATTCTTATAGCTAATTGTGTCTTGATAAAAATATTACGCAGTAACAGTAAGCCTCACCATGCTGCCCATCATCCTCTGTCGGCGCTGCCTCAGGTTCACGCTCTGGAAGCAAGTTCTCTTGAGCTCCTTCTTCCACCATGAAACCCTCATCGTCGTCATCGTCTTTATCTGTGATGAGATTTTCTACCCTTTGTCGACCGGAGTCGATTCTACAATAAATCAACAACGGGTGTAATGGATGTCATCACCATGGACATATATATCTGCATAATAAGTCTATGGCAGTGTAGTTAGTAACAACTACTTCACTGATTACATCGCCCTCTAGGGTCTTATGCCGTATTTTTAGCCTGAACTTTTGGCACGGCCGTGTCTGGCCCCGCTAACATCAAAGGTGGGCCTGGCACAGCTGTGATTGGCTGTGTAGCACAGATCCTCACCGGTCCTACACAGCTAGGCCGGCCGAGTTTTCAGCCTGAGCGTACTCTATACGTAATTACAATGTTGTGACAAAAGGTGTCATTTGTTGACTGGAGTTGTCTCCAATTGCACCATTGTTTATTAGGGAAGAACTCCTGACAAAACTAGGCTTGGTCGGCCTAGAGTCCGAGTCAAAACCTCAGGCATTTGAAGCTGGCATTATAAGCACACTGATTCTGGTACTAACATTATTTTTACAATAGAACTAGCAAATCTTAATAAATTAAAAATCAATAGTTAATAGCCGATTTAGTGTGTAATGATATGCTACATGTAGTTGTGTTACAGCGGTAGCACATGAAATACAGAAGATGTGCGTGTATGCACATTGTTGAAATCGAGATCACACAAAACCCATGCAGTCCAAAGGGCCCTTAGAACTTTCTAAAACAGATAGGCTACTAATTGCATTATACTTGTCTATGGTTAAGGCACACACACCGACCTCTCTGTAAGGGTGTCACCGCCAGCGTCCTGCCTCTTGACTTTAGGTGGGGCGGGGCGAGCGCTGGCCGGGCGCGCTAATCGCCTCCTATAAATCCCAGAGTGGAGTCAGTAACAAAGAATAGCATGCCTGCTCACAGTCATATAATGGTAATCGGTATGAGGGTTAAGACAAAGATAATGAATATATGGTTAGATAAACGCAGAGAATGGAATAACGGTATATGCGTGAGACCTGCGTGGCTTAACCTGAATCCATGGGTTTTGGTCCCCCGAATCATCCCCAGGTAGCACCGTGTATCTGTTTGACGTGGGCAGACATCTTAAAAATGAAATAAGGTACTGCATAATAATACAATTGTGAGCATACAGGGCAGTAAGCTGATGGAGGCTAGAGTAGGCAAATCTACCTTCAGTGTAAAAATATGTGAAGCATCTTGGAAACAATCCCTGACCTTAATAATGTTGCATAAAATAGTATTAACTTAACCTACGATATAAATGGTTTCCGCCAGTTTTAAAAGATGATTCGGCAGCTTTTAGTGAAAAAGTCACAAGGCCTGGGTTGATATTTATGAAGATGATTTTGCTTAGGATCGACAGCACTCGGTCAGGATACCCGCTGAGTCAGTGTGAAACATTACGCTACACGAATGTGCAGGCGGTCTTTAGACTGGTTAATTGGTTTTTTCGGCCCGCACTTCACTAATATGTATGTAAAGAGATCAGAGCTAAGAGCAGAACAAAGTAGCTCACAATAACTTACGTCTGTTCGACTTGAGGTGGAATGCTGTCTGTTTGATCTTCTTCTTGAGCCGCTGGTTCATCTACGAAAAGAGAAAGCACACTGATTCAAAGTCCAGGTGATCATCTGCAGGGCGTCATGCAGTGAGTCAAGCAGTGGATTAGGGAAAAGATTAGATCAGTGACTACAGCGGACAGAGTATAGATGTGATGGTACAAAGTACTCTAGAACTAGTAGGACTACTGTTGCTCGCGCCATCTGTTATTAATTCAACATGCAAGCTCGCTAGTGATTGGGGAGTTTAGCCTACAACTGCCAATCAGATTTGCTGACTGATTGTTAGTTGTGCCCGTCCTCACTGAAGCCGCAGTGATTGCCCTAAATACTGAAGCGGTATAAGCATAAAGGGAAAGCTGAGGTCATAGCAAATAGTACTAAACTACAATCTAAAAAAATGCTATTCTTACCATCCGCGTCTTGGGCAGGGGCCCGTCGGCCTAAAATCATGCCAAACAAACAGCGTAGTGTTAGTGCCTCACGCCAAACAAAGAAGTATCATGGGAGTGGCTCCCCCTACTGGTCATTAAATTAAATCATTTGGTCAATTCCAACAAACACAATTCAGCCGCATTGATTCAGACTGAGGGGCGATTCCCACACAAGCTGGGTGCGTGGAGCAGCAGGAAAGGGCGTGTTGTGTCAGGGGCACACAAACTGGTCACGGAGATCAAAAGCGTCAACTATCCAACTCACCTTCCCTGTGTCGCCTTCGACTTCCCTTGGCCGAGGATGGACGCGGAATTTTGTTCGCCTGCGGTTCCTAGAAGACACATTACAAGCTATGTTTTAATAGTAGCTTGATTTAGTCAGGAGTCCAAGTAAGGCCTCGGTGTCTCATAGACTGTGAAATAGTGGCAGAGTAGGGCGAGAGGGCAAATGATGGAACATAAAATTCTCATAAATCAAATCACCTCTTCTCCTTGAGCATTGTCATCTGCTGTTTGCTCAGGTTCGGGCTCCGGTTTAGCCTCTGGTTTCTACAAAAGAGTGAGAACAAGGTGATCGGCTCTGTACAACCTGAGAGCTCTGACCAGTACAAGGGAAATTGATAACCAGGACACAGCCAGAGTCAGCGCCAGGGGTGGGATTGGATGGGATGGACTGGGGTGGAACAGGTTGAAACGGATCTGAATGAGATGGGGCGAGATCGAACGAGATGGGATGGGACGGAACGAAACAGGGTAGGATCATTAATCCATAGTCAGGTTTACGAAATGGTCCTTGACCAAGGAGTTGTCTCCTCACCTCCTCTTCCTTCCGTTTTTCTTCTCTGTGTTTGTCCTCTCGATCCTCTCTCCGATGTCGTCCGCTTTTTTCTCGTTTCTCCTCCCTCTCCTCCTTTTTGTCGCGAGAAGATTCCTCTCGATTGCGACTGGACTCACGATTCCGACTCGACTCTCGACGGCCATCTTTGCTAGAATCCCGATGGCGCCTGCTATCACGACTTGACTCCTTTTTCTCTTCCCGATTTTCTTTATCCTAAAAGTACCAATGAGTCGCAGCTGTGATAAAATTTCGAAAGAAAGGCACGAATTTTTAATTGATCGTCACTTGTTAGTTAGTAGGTATCCAATAAGAGATTTAAAAAAACAGAAAATTAAGTGAGTTAGTATTGACAGTTGCAAGTCCCTGATCAGATCAAGCGGAACCCATCACCTTTGCGATCATGCACAAGCAAATTCTTCGCAAGGTAATACTAAGCAAAATGTTGAACAGAGTCGGATATATCATGCTGCGTATCGAAACCCTGCTTTGGAATATCACCATTGGTGCTATGTTCCAGAGAATGGGTGAAGTATCATAGTATGATAGGCAAATGTAACAAGGAACACCGAATGTGGAATGATATCATACCAAAAAAGTATACGACCAAACATGCAAGCTCTGCACGTTACCTTGGATGGTCTCTTGGAAGACTGTAAAAAATAGGGTCAGCGAGTCAAACATTGACTCCCGAGGACATTCCTACGGTCACATACAGTGTAAAACTGTTTGAATTCAATAAGGAAAGGTGATTTTTTTAAGGCATG
>Ga0224511_10000461_pt1 | contig 19386 bp, 7 predicted proteins | sample SF_May12_sed_USG_2_FD_169988 | JGI IMG/M metagenome (GOLD analysis project Ga0224511, IMG submission 169988) | Sediment microbial communities from San Francisco Bay, California, United States - SF_May12_sed_USGS_8_1 | ecosystem: Environmental > Aquatic > Marine > Sediment | place: USA...
GTAATACTTTATTACCATAACACAGCATTACGTACATAATAGTTCGCGTGCGGTTGCACAACGTATTAATTAAATTCGATACAGATCAGTTATTAAGAGGATTTACCTGATGAAAGGGAAATCCCCCAGAAAGCATAGCCTGCACGAGAAAACAGCAGCCTCGGTTTATTTGAAGCTGTTCATCGGCAGTAATGAATGATGCCACACCACTATAACTCGTGAACAACTTAAGCCGGACGATCTACTTGTACTATTTTAGCGCGTACATTAAATGCAACTAGATTGCGAAATATATTAAATGAAGATGGTGGAAACGTTTTCGTTGTTAAAGGCACACAGTATTGCCCTGATGAGTAAATATTAACACTTGTGTTATTTCTTCAAAGTTTCTTTTCCGTTTACCCTTGTAATTATATCATTTAATAATATATAATTATGTTAATACACATTATCATTCAACACTTAAGTCGCTCCATCAACCCCTACGCCTTGCCAGGCGAACTTTCGACCCAAGGCGCTAACCTGTTATTCTCTATGTATGTTGTCAAAGTTGTTGCATATATACTGGAAATAAACAAATGTTGGAATTACACGGGGTGTGCATAGAAGGTCAATGTCAGAGGAATAACTTTATTGTATGGTGCTTAGGCAAATATTGGAATGGCGTTTGGTTTGCGTCTGGCCAGAAAAAATGTCGATGTTGCTAAAAAAAGACACCAGCGTCTGATAAACTACCTCGAATGTCTGTACGTGTATCTTCCCTGAATGTGTTGGATTAATTGCTTTAAAATAGCGAGGATTTGGAAATTCTTTTCTTGCACTTTCAACAAAGGTCAATACCATTGCAGATTAAGACAAACAAATGATGTTTGGCCATTTCCTTTAATACATTTACTGGTACAGTCTAAAAACTTTATACATTAATATTTGTGTAAAGTCTGACAATGTTTGTAACGAAACCAATTGCAAAAACTTTTAACATTCTGCATGACATGACATTGATGATATGACATGTAACGGGAGAAATATGTTCCAACTCACAATGGTCTTGTTTGAAATTGACAATATGTTTTAGAAAGGCTGTTAACAAAATTGCGGGTATATACACATACGAGTTAACAAAGATACATTGACTGTTCGACATTTGCCCAATCACATCGCTCTCCCGTAGTTTTGTTGCTATTCTTTGTAAGATCATTAAATAATATTTTATTATATACGTCAATGACAAAACTGATAACTTCAATCGTTCGACATGGGGAATAACTCTAAGTACACTAAAGGGCGGAAGCATCTGGCTATTACAGGCGATAGGTGCGGGTTTGTTACAACCTGTACGACGTCACCCACAGTGGTTCCCGGGGAGGTCTGTGAAATATATATAACTAAGACTATACATATATTTAACCGATATTGATTTATTCACGAAAACACCCTTTCCTAAAAAACAAACTAAAATGCTCTTGAACAAACGTTGATATTCAAATAAATATTAAGGTATGACCATCCTAATGTACTATGAAGGATACACATTTGTATTTTTATCAAAAAAATAAAAAAGTTTTTTTCATTAAAAATTGATATATATTATGCGTTTACTTTTAAACCATAGACAAATCTTTTTAAAATGCAAGTTCCCTATATTTGCCTAAATTAAATTAAAGGGAAGTTATTCTACACCATATTTCCTCCCTTAAATATGAATAAAAAGAAATTTTCAATCTTGTTTATAAACAAACGGTGGATCGTCTTAAAATGTCATATATTTAAATAAAAAAAAGGTTTATAAAATTTCTTCCTCGCTGCAAATATGTGAATCAAGTAAGATGGCCATACGTTAAGAGTTTAATAAAGCTTTCCCGGATATGTTTTAACAATCCAAGATTTGTAAGACACATACCTTGCTTGTAGCATCTTCATCCTGTAAAGAGGTGAAGGATGTGCAGCATAAACTATACTCGAGTCGGCAGGACTTGATGTAGTGCTGTGGCTCGTTTTGCTTTCATTGGACTTGTACATCCATCACGGCCAGCAAAAATAGGAAACATAACTTCAAGAGAAAGGTACGTTTAATTTGATTTAAATTTATGTAAAGATATATATGCTGAAAACACTAAACCCCGTTGCAAGTAAAATACTGAAGAACAAAATTATATATAATACTCGCAAAACTGGCGTTGTTTAGTTTCATTTAAACATTCCTGTCATTTATACATTAGTCTACCCCAAGTCTAATACAGAATATTTCTCTAAATGCCTTTGCTGTGATAAAAGGTCAACTGGGCTTGTATTAAAATACAGTTGGAACAGTTACATAATTCATCCGTTGAATTTCCATGCCCATTTATTTTAGCGCCGTGGCTTAGTGCATCTCCTTAAATTGTTGCGGTTTCAGTTTCCATCTGAAGCCTAACACTTTTCTTCTTGGTTTAAGATGTTTATAAATACACACTAAAACATACATATTTCAGTTCCAAACTCGCACGCAACTGCCTAAATTCAATCTATAAAACGAATGTATCTCATGTTATAAGTGTGGTTAATGAAGAAACGAAATGTGTTGGATAGGTCATTCATATATATACAAATATAATCAAATTGTTCTAGATTAAATTTGCGCAAATTGTTGAGTTTCCAAAAAGAATGAATAATGTTTTTAATTTACCTGTATAATTTTAAACTTTCGGACGATCCAATTAGTGCACAGCGGGCAACAAGCATGTAGCACCCTCCTCATTGTGAAGGCGTGCGTACGTAGTTGCATGCCAGTCGTCACGGATGCTCGACGCGGTGATGGAGGCATCGGGAATAGGGAAACGTCCGCTGACCAATGCAGTCTTTCCAACGCACGTTGCACCCTCCTCATTGTTGAGTCGTGCACGCCGGGAGCCATGCCAGTTGTCACGGATGCTCGACGCGGTGATGGAGGCATCGGGAATAGGGAAACGTCCGCTGACCAATGCAGTCTTTCCAACGCACGTTGCACCCTCCTCATTGTTGAGTCGTGCACGCCGGGAGCCATGCCAGTTGTCACGGATGCTCGACGCGGCGATGAAGGCATCGGGAATGTGGGTACTCCCGCAGACCAAAGCTGTTTCCCTTATGCACGTTGACGCTGCTATTATAAAGACATATTAAACAAAATATTATAATAATCAAACCTGACTTTACCGAATACATGTATACTGGAAGTATATCAAATCGACGATTTGTGTTGAAATAGTTGAATATGAAAAATATGAATAATTCGAATATATACCGTTTGGAATTTTTAAAAAGTCTTTTTAGCGTATTTCTTTAGCATAACCTAACTTTTTTATGCTGGTAATATTATTGTATGTAATGTTTTTTATAATGGTTACATTTGGTGCCGATTATTTGCTCATTAAATTATATTAATATTGTTTTATTTTGACTGTTGCGTGGACTACATCAATACCCTCTCAATTTGCTATACCGTAATCTGCACAGAATATATCTGCTTTTGCGTCGGTTCCGCTAACGATATCATGTTGATTGTTGTCGCTCACTTCGCAAATCGTTGAGCCATGCTATATCCACGAGTTCTAAACGCGTCGTGCGTTCCTGCTTTAAAACTCTTGTTTGCGCACGTAACTATTGAAACCAGTCTGAAATGCCGTATGGCGGGAACTCAGCGAATGTCCTTTTGATATGGTCATCTTTCTCAATCATATCGGTACATTGTTCTCAGCATGTAAAATTGTTGCGAGAAAAGAGACAAAGAAGGTTGCACAACTTAACACAGATTTGTTGTAGACCTTCATGCTGATACAGCGTTTGCACAAAACATGATTCTTTGAAGCCATTCGAAACAGGTTCTACCTGAAAAGGTTCAATATTAATTGAGACATATTTAACATAACAATACATAAATAATTTTCACACCAATAAGTGGATTAAATTATTCATGATTTCGTTGTTTTGGGCGTTTATTTAGCATACACAAACGTACATTATTTAGTCAGCATTGCTTTATACAATAACTATTAGTGCTCACAAAATACACTTATAATATTTACATCAACATATGTTTTTACCAAAACCAAATACCGCTAACATGCAATACAATTCCATGGTTTAACTTAACACATGATTATATTATAAGTTTATACCAACCACTTATGCCGCTCATATAACGTACACATTCGCAGATCAACTTTACTTCATGCCAACAAAGTTGTACGCGTCCTTGGTTTCAGAAAATATTTATTGTTAAAAAAAGCAGTTTTGATGTACCCGTTACATACCTGAACATGAACACGACCTAACCAATCTGAACAACGGTGATAGTGAAGAACCGTGAAGCATGTTTGTGCAGTTTTGTAAAATCAAGTTAACGGCTTTAGGAAAGAAGAAGTTCAAGTGAAAACGTTGACGTCAAACGCGCGATGACGGACACTGCACCGATACGCAAACACTATATAATCCTCGCTTTCTGTTTTGTGTTGTACTTGTAATAAATTGATCACAAACAAGAAGTTTGCTTTCCTTTGTATTAAGTAGATTAGAGTATCACCTTAAAGTCATAGCCTTAATCCTATGAGCTAACATAGACAATGTTACAATTGATCAAGATTGACAGTCGGAGAAAGATCCATTAACGGTAAAAAATCTGAAACTGAGCACTTGTGATAATGGCAATGACAATTTGGTTACAAAATATAACAAAGACAAAATAACACATGTTGACATTTATTCTTGTGCGGGGTCAAAAGTAGAGATAGAAACTTATCGGTTACAAAATGTTACTGTCATCGATAACTGTCAAGTTAGATAACATACGTATTTAGGTAGAATTTGAATATGTGGAAAACGTCATTAAAGATAAGAAACAAATATATTAACTAGCGTCTGTTTTAAACTTCAAACTACACTAAAAAAAGAACAAATACAATATTTCCTTTTGAACATCATCATAAAGCATAATTTCGTTTCCTCTTTGCAGAGAATTGCATATCTTTTAAATAATACATAGATATTCTTCTTCAAATGGCATGATTGTGTAACGTGAGCAAAACAAAACATAAAAATAATATTGATAATCAAGCAGACATTAAATATTTTGGAATAATTAACCGAATTGTGTAAATTGCTTTTGAATTGAATGTTGTGCACATATTATTTTAAAAGCGCTGACGAAAATATGCATAGGATTAATAAGGAATAGCAAACATAATAATTAAACACAGAATACAATAAATGACATAGAAACATATATAAAAAGTATAGACATATTAATTGATGTCTCAAGTGTTAGACAATATTCATTAATACTAACGAGGGATAAAACCGCCCTCTTGTTGTTTGTATATTAATTGTTTACTTAAATATTTACAACACAATACATTATATTACACTAAATATGTATATAAAGAATATTATGTTAATGTTAAATAAAGTTTAAGTTTATCCTGCGAGGCTCAGCAAATCTGAAATTACGAGGCTTGCCGAATAGTAAGTTTAGTTTTTGGTTCTTCTGCAGTTATATTATATAAAGCCAACGAAGTAGAAAGCGTATCATATCAGTACTTGGCAGTCTAGTGACGTTCTGACAAAGTTATGCGGCAAGTTGCAAAATACTTTCAGTTTCATGGTGTCACTTTGTGTCATCGATAACACCATTTCGTAGCCGTAGAGGACGAATTGGACTGCGATTGTCTGCACAAGGACCTAAACGACCAGCGACTTGGTATCATATTGCGAGTGTCCGATTGTAAGGAGAGTGTTATCACCCAAACAATAATGGCTGTTGCCAATATGGAGTGCTGTGTTGCAAGATGTCAGCGCCGTGTCTTTATTATTTTTTAAGCGGGGTCCTTGTATCCGTTTAGTGTAAGATATTTTAGCTTGAATCGGTGTTAACCATATATTTCAGTGATATTATGTTGTTCGTCATGAAGGTTAATTCGTTAGCCAACGTATACGAGCCGATGTCTAAGTTGACCCTATTTGGTGTTTGTTTTCTTGGAGATAAACAGAAGTGGTCAGAAGTTGCCCGGTACTACATCGTTGTAAAGTCATATTTTTCTGGTCCTCAGGGATCATGGAGTGTACATGCATGTTGTTTACATTTTAAAATGGTGTTCCGCTCATGCGCTAGGGGCGTCAGTGGTGTGGCATCATTCATTACTACTGAATGTACTGAATGTCCACTTTGCAGCGGACACGGTGTGTCTGATTATAAAAGATTCCTGCCTTTTTTAGTACTGCCCGTGGAAAGTTCAATGATTTGTGCATTTTAAAATAAGTTTATTGCTTTCGTTTATGGAAATTATACGCCTGTTTTCAGGCCTTGTCATACGTAAGATGATTGTATCAGTATGTTATTATGTTAATACTTTTAGACGTATGATGTGAGCGATTGCAAGATTTAGGTTTTGACTAAAGCAACCGAAATACCAATTGTGTTGAATTCATTTTAAGGTCATTTTCGTTTCAAAATCTCTTCAAGTGATATTTTTTACAATATTATAATCAGTCCAAAATCCTGTTTGAAGAGAAATCATTACTTTTAACAGTCCCATGGCTTAAAACAGCATTGACTCATGGCAACACGCGTCATGACATTTTCACACTATCGTGTAAATCTGGATTTCTGAAGTGTACATCGATGCAACCAAGATGTATTTCTCCTTAAAGCATTTGCTCAGAGACCAAGGTAATATGATCCCATCTTTCTGTCCCAGTATGCTAGACACATCTCCGGTACTGGGTCGCAGCAGAACGATTCTGTGGGCTTTCCTGCTACAGACTAACAGCTGATCCTTGCTGACCGCAGTGATGCCACGTGGGTACCGCAATAGCGGACTGTTAAATATCTGGAGCACGTTGAGATTGCCGTCCAGCTTGGTCACGATGTTTGTTTTGCAATCAGACACGAATATGAAGCCGTCATCGGTTGTGGTGAGGCAGTCGGGATACTGAAAGTGCTCGGTTTTCCCGGGATTACAGAATTCGTCAATGACTCTTCCATTTGTCGATATCACTTCAAGCCACGGGTAAGTGTTGTAAGACACGACGAGATGGTCGCCGCGTGATGTGATTCCATACACACATCCAGCAACGTCCAACTCTCCTTCCAATGTGATTTTCGCGTCCTTTAACTGAAGCATCCGGGCCTTCGTCTTCTCCGACATAATTAAGGATGTCTTCCCGCCTTCAAACATACCAATTGTCTTTTCCAACGCACGCAGCACATGTTCGTACAACAACTTCATAGACAAGCATTCTCTTAGTCCTTCATTCAGTCTGCGAACCAATTCCTGCATCCACGGATCGATATTCTCACTCATTTTCAAGAGAACGTCTCTCAAATCCGTATATGTTATTGCTTTTCTAACCCTTGTTTCTTCATACATTCGTTGAAACTTACTATGATCCTTTTCACACACCTGTACCAACTCTGTGATTCCTTCATGTACACTGAGAACCCTTTCAAACGCATGTACTATCTCTTTGTAAGACAATTCAATAGTCATATCTTCTTGATACATACTGAGAATCCTTTCATATTCCGGCAACATTTGTTCGTACAGTAGTTCTATAGTTATCAGTGTCCTTTTCCTTTCCAATATGTCACCTACCTCGCTCATCGAGTGTATGAACTGTTTGTAAAACATTTTTATATTTACAAATGTATTTCCGTCTTTATACAAAAAACACTCATGTTTTATCGATCGTTTGAACTGTTCAAACAACTGCCTATTAGTCACGGGTCTCATGTAATCTCCATATATATCAGGTATCTGTGTCCTTTCAACTCCATATCTATCGCGTGTCTGTGGTGTCATCTCTTGCACCAATTGTATGTACAACGACACCATATTTAATTGTGTCGCGTTATCTTTATATCTATCGCGAACATGTTCCAACGCTTGCATCAACATTTTGTTCTTCTGCTTCATAGTTTCATACATGTATGTCAATAACTGCTTCATCACTTTCAGAGGTCCCCTCTCATCGTTGTGTATGCTGCCTGCCCGTCCCGTCATATGCATAATTTTGCCATACGCATGCAGTAACTGCTTAGCCATCTCCATAGACAAAGTTGCTTTTTGATCATCTTTTATGCCACCTTCTCCTTTAATCTTTTGTGCCAACCGTTTTTTAGTTTTTTCCCTCGTCAATTGTGCAGTTTTCCATTTATACTGTTTTCGTGTCATATTTTGCATTTGGAGCAACTGCACTTCTTTCACACTACCCATGGCCACAGCAACCATTCCACGTCCATACATACACATTCCCCATGGTTTACCTTGTAGCTTAACCTCTGCCAGTCGCAGACCCGTCGTGATGTCGTACAGCAATACACTCTTGTTGCTTCTGTTTCCAACTAAAAGCCTCTCATCAGATGCCATAGTTATATCCCCAATGTCAAACCATTTTTTAGCAAGCTTAATAGTGCGTAAAGGCTGAAGTTTGGCAAATGGAAGGTCTGGAAACAATTAAGATATTGTCATTACTGAATTAGTTGTCGGATCGTCAACAAATTATTAATTGTATCAACGTTTGAACTATATTAAAAACTAAAGTTGAATGATGTTCGCATATCATGCTTATATTCAAGAACATTCCCTGCGGTCTTAACTGATAAAAACGGTATGCTATTTAACTGCAAAATACAAATGACGTATTCATGTAATAACAGATATTATATATTTATTTCTATTTCCACAGCTATCTCCATTAACCCGCATATAAGTTATGATAAACATTAAACTTGGCAACACTATACAATGAACATGGACATAGCGTACTGCCTAAGGCTAGAAATCGTGAAGATAAAGGTCGGATTTTTCAACTGTTCTGCATTTGTAAACAAAACCTTGAGTGTTCTAGGAAACTACAAAAAATTCGCAGTCGAACGTTTAACCCTGGAAAGATAAATAAATGTGCCACAGCATGCGCATATTCCTTAAGCAACCGCACGTAATTTGTTAAAGCGTTTTTTTACGTTAGGACGATGGGACCGAATGTCGACAACGCTCCGTACCGCGGACAAAATGGGGGAGAAATCGAAAACACATGTACATTGCAGAACCGGTGTTGCTATAGCGATTTATTAACGGTAGCGAACAGAATTGAGCGTTAGTTTAGCGGTGACGCGAGCGTTGATAAGGCGGCGCTCTGCGCATTCGAGCGTTGGCTCGTTGGCGTTTTAAAGTTTGTTAATCGGCATACCGCTTTTGACGGAGCTAAACTGATCGCTTTGATAGAAGTTCTGGTCGATTTTAGATTCCTTGTTGCAATCTGGGGAGTTTCCGGTTCTGCTGCTAGACTAGTGCACATATCATTGCAAATCTTTCAGCATACATGATAGTACAGTTTTATTGTAACTGTGAGCAAATTCAATGTAAATGAGGTCTGCCCTTAACAGCAGCTCGATTCCAATCTGCCCCCCCCTGGCTCATTTTGAATCCCCCCGTATTTATAGCCAACGTCTGGCCCAGCTTCAATACCTTGATACCAACGTCAGACTAAAACTCATCGCAACATTGGAATACTATTTCAACGCCCAAAGCCGTTTTAGCAATTTCGTGTCCGCTTGTAAGAAGCACTCAGCTACACCACCGAAGATTGTGCAACCTTTAACTACCGCCCGGGCAAAGCTGGCACAGCAGTGGTGGTCTAGCGTTCAGGATTTCTGCGTTGGCCTAGCGGACCCAAACGTCCACGTATTTGCGTCTAGCGGTGCCCAACTTTTACTTGCCTCTTCCTTACCACTCACAATATCTTGTGCAGTTAAAAACTTTCGGAGAGGTAGTTCGGACCATAGGCATTGTCAGAGTCTATATTGTTTTTCCTTAACGGCGGCTAATGTCTGTTGAACGGTAACGAGCGGTGATTATTTTTCCACCTCTCCAGGAACGCTTTAGTTAAGTTCGTGCGGTGGGACCGGGACTTTATTTCTTAAGCAGTAATGATAATTTCTTACCAGCAAATTCAAGCTTAGAACCATAAAAATGGCTAGTAATCGCAATTTTAATTATTTACTGTTTTTCTCTTCACTCACTACACACATACGGGTGCAAAACGTTTTGTCCCCAATTTTAAACTGATCTGAAGATGTAGAGAAATAAAGTTGCATATTAATGCATTTAACGAAAATCCAATCAGATTAAAGACATACCAATTCATCAGTATTTGGGTTGTTATGCTGGCACACGATGGTAGCACACATTATCGGTTTGTTAAAATTAAAATTTGTTATACAAACTGTACCACGACTGACTAGGGGTGTAACGAATTTAAATAAAAAATCCGAATCCGGATCCAAATCCATATAAGGTATTTTGCAAGATTTCGTATTCGAAACATATACTTTATAAGCACTGAATATATGTATATGTGTTAGTAAATAAAAAAACAACTTTGTAAAACTACAGTACCGTTAACAACATTTATTTGTTATACGACTAAGGCAATATAATATTTAAATAGGAATTTCAAAAGCAGTCATTATCTAGACACTATGTTCACAGTGGCATTCTGTCTTTAAAAGATATAAACTAAAGACCTTATCCAGGAACGCAAAAACAAGATATATACATTACATTGCATTTATAAGAATTTAAAACTTGAAATGAAAGGCTAGGTTGTACAATCTTCTGTTAACGTTGGAATCTTGTAAATGCATACCCTAGGCAATGCATAAAACAGTATAGCAAGGCATCCTAGGTAATGGATCCCGATCTCCTACAGACTTTTAATACGTGTACATAGAGATATACAGGTACATGTACTAACATTAAATAAATAATTAATTATTGCATTAGTGCATGTATATTACTTTTTTATGTCTAACATAAATGTATGTTAAATCAACGTTCGCTACAGAACACTTTTACAACATCAGGATCCGAAAATAAAAAAGGGTGGAATCGGACGCTTGTTGGATTCGGTATTTTCGAACTTTGGATACCCATAAGAGCCTTATATCAAACCGCAGGGAAGTATCTTTATCTCATTTAATCGTGTGCATGCTTATATCAAAACATTAACACATACTCTTTCTTTACTACAATTATCCAGGGTAAGCTTTACCATCCGATTATCTAAATCAAGTTTTCTTGTTTGCGCATTTTGGAACACAAAATTATTATTAGATTATTGGGATACAATTAACTTTGTATTTGTATTTTATCGTTGGTAGAAACAAGTTTTATATAACAAAATATGTTATAAAACAAAAAGACATTTGTTACCTGGTTCAAAATAATTTGTTGCCATCTTCGTTGTGTTTTAAGACGTGTATCCGCTTGTGTCTTTCTCTTGTGTTGGTATTTGTCGTTTTCTCTTTCGGGGACAAACGAACACAGGTTATCTTTGCACCTGTAAAAAGGTCGGTCGTGCGGTCTTAAGTTGTAAATACAGTTGGTAGTGGCCGACTGAATTCAATTTGTCAGTGGATGTAATGGTGATTCGTAGTAAAAATTGTTAAACACACATGAGAAAAACAATAGTATGCTAAATAAATTTGTGAAAAAGAAAAGTTCTTAGGAAGTAAATCTTGCATAAGGAAAATAGCAGCACGGTTTTATTAAAACTGTTCATCAACGGCAATGAAACATGCCACGCCATTGACGTTCTCTGACGCATGAGCAAAACAATAATGAAAACATCTTACACTACCCGATTCCCGAGGACCAGACAACCATGTTTATGGTCAAATTTGTTGCAAATACAATGACAACTAAAAGGACTTACCGCCAGGGAACGGGTCCATGCACTCATCTCTGTACTGTTACACAGGCGCGTTCCTATCAAGAAATAAAACTACAGAGTTATTTTATCGTTGTTTCGAACAGTTCTTAGATAACATTTAAGATCGAAAACGAAAGTATTTGATATGTCGACCACTTTTAAGACACAAAATACATATGTATATAAAGATTTGGTTTACTTACAACATTTTCAGAAAACGTATAAGCATTTGAAATTATAAACACAATGCACTTCTATTTCAGATGTTTTTAGATGTTTTATTTCCGTTTTAAAGGTTATAATTTAATAGAAACACGTGTACAAAATATAATCAATATCTCACCTGATCAATATATGTGTAAACAACTGAATTGTATGTTATCTGGACGGGACGATGATACGCCCCCTGTCACGCGATGCGATGTGCAAATTGTACAACAAATGTGATAATGAAACAATACACTGATAAAATAATTATCTCCCTTTCATATGATAAGAAAGTAGACTATTTAAGTGTATTTATTAATTATTATAAATAGATCTCAATCAAAAGGACAATTGCCTATCGTTAAAGATGCTAGGTCTGTATCTTTATACCATAAACATCGGTCACAAAACAAAACTTCATGCATAAAACCCTTGCCGGAGCCGGAAATTGAAACCGAGACCTCTTGCACCCAAAGCGGATGCATTACCACAGCAGTACCGAGTCAACACAGAATATCAATTGTAGTCTAGCTATTTAACTATTTCGATGCAATGGGTCAAAACGCAAATAAACAAAGCAGAATTTGAGGACCACACGTTTTCAACAAATTCATATTTTCTGTTATATTTTCACATCCAGGAAATAACTAGAATTTGCACTTTCTCATATTTACGGAATTAGGTTTCACGGCTTAAATATGGTTAAAATATAAGATGTGAACAATTCTGACCTAAAAGATACAGGCATACATGTACATGTAGCAACTTTAAAATCCCTATGATTTTTAAATGTATTTTGTATATAAATTATATTTTATCACCAGAAAATGTATCTTCACGTGAATAAATTATTCCCAGTTCTTTATTGTTTATACTAGCAAAAACAAAAACGTACGCTATAATTGAATCTTAAAAATCTGATAAGGCTGATAAATATCTGTTGCGTCATGATGTTGTAAGTGTTTTTGTGTCGTCCCTTGTGCTAGTTTTTGTACGGGCCATTTTGTCATGGTGCCCTTAAACATGACATATCTACATTGTTTGCAACATTCATTGTTTGATCATCTCTTCAATTTATATTTTAACGTGTGGATATACGTACTTATTTAAATACTAAATGCCCGCAAAGAATGAAATTGATAATCAGCAAACAGATTACGATATCATGATACATTTGATTTTACTGAAACGTTTTACATGTAGATTAAATTCCTTGCAAAAATTAGTAATGTCTTCAAAATATGAGACCCAAGAGTCATGCCAAGAAAGGAAGCCATAATAGTGCCATTGTTGAATACGTTGCGTCAAAGTCATTTTGATACATGTTTCTGTCATCATAAAAACCCTAGGGTAGGCGAATGGAAGGAAATGAATGACATGTGACTTGTTGAGAGGGTGTATTACTTTTTTAACGATTCAAAGTATTATGTTGTTATAGATTTATTATGTTTTTGTTTAACAGGGAGTAGAGAAAGATGTCTTCGATCACATCCGAGTCAGAAGAGGAGCTACCGCTGGAGGAATCTTTGCTGGTTTGTTCGAGGCGAGGACAAAGTCGTATTCTGGAGGACATTCTGCAAAATCGCAAAGACGGCACAATCCGTGTCGACATTAACTGCAAAGGTTTACTTTCCTATTCGTAAAGTAAATGCTTGCATATATCAGAACTACATTTCAATTTTATTAAGTGTTTTTAATGGACAATTCCCCCATTCCATTTCTTACTGAAATGCATAGACATGTTTATAACAGGGTGAGCTATTGTAACCGGACTTTGTCCGTCGACCGTCGTCGTGCGTCGTCCGGCGTGCTTCGTCCGTCGTCCCTCAACGTTTTTACTTAAACGTCTTCTCCTCTGAAACCACTCATTGGATTTTAACCATACTTCACAGGAATGATCCTTAGGTCGTCCTCTAACGAAATTGTTTAACCCTTTCCAGATGGTTGCGTATGTAGGTCACGGGGTCAAACATAGCTTTCCACAATGCAGTTTTCAAACATCTTCTTGTCTGAAACTACAAGGCCCAAAGCTTTTATATCTGGTATATAGCATTATCTAGAGGTCCTCTACCAAAGTTGTGCAAATTGTTCCCCTGTCGTCAAAATTGACCCCGCCCAGGGGGTCACAATTTTACATTTAGTTATATAAAGAAAAGTTCAAACGGCATCTTCCCTTGCATTGCTTATAGTAATTTGACCAAACTCACAAGGAATGGTCTCTGTGTGGTCTCCTACCAAAGTTGTTCAAATGGTTCTGATTTGTTGCATATGTAGGTCACGGGGTCAAAAATAGGTTTATAAAAGTCAATTTTTAAAAATCTTCTCCTCTGAAACTACAGGCCCATAATTTTATATTTGGTATATAACATCATCTAGAGGTCCTCTACCAAAGTTGTTTAAATTATGCCCCTGGGGTCATAATTGAAGTTAAAGTCATTCAAATGTGGCTTTAAATGAATCTCGAGCAAAGCGAGCGATAAAAAAATAGAATATTTAGCATAAAAATGGTATGGGGCCGTTATAAGGCGCGCACCGGGTGCGCCCCTCTTGGATCCGCGTGTGTGGTTTATCGTGTGTGGTGGGCGCTTCAGTGTCTTGCACGTTGTGGCACTTATAGAAAATTAATAAAATGTATGCCCCGACGCCGAATGGGAATGTTTGAGTGCGTCGTTAAATAAATGCAAACCCCCCTCTCATTGGCGTAACAAATATTTATATAAATTGAAGAGATGTTCAAGGAATGATTATTGGTAAACAATGTAGACATGCCAAGTTTAAGGGCACCATGACAAAATGGCCCGTACAGAGAAAACACACAGAACAATACAAACGGCGAAGAACACCAAGACGTAACAGACATTCAAAAATAACACTATTGTTGTGTAAGTATGACGTTTGCCGCAGCGGAAAGCGGGTTAACATTAGAAATAGGTCGCAATTCCACGAGTCGGTATCAGAGGCTGGATCCTTGACCGTTTTCAACACGGACGCCCTTTTTCATGTATCAGTAACCGCCAAAGTGGACACCATATAATTAATTCTATAGTTATTTACCCATTGTTTTAAAAAATCGTTTTTCTTACTCGATAAGTTGTTATTAAAGGGTCTAAAGCACATAAGTTTTGGTGGGAATATACTTATCTTTAAATATGCTATAATTTGAAGAGATGTGCACAGAATGTTGTAAGCAATGTAGAAATGTCAAGTTTAAGGGCATTATGACAAAATGGCCCGAACAAAAACCAACACGCAGAACGACACAAAAACAAGTAGAACCCCATGCCGCAACAGACATTTAAAAAAACATTTTTTCAGATTTTCATTTTTTATTTTATTTATATATTTGTTCATAATTTCTTAAATGAATTATTTATTATATAATAAGAAATGTTGAATTACCGCCTTGGTACGGTCAATGACTTTCACTACACCAGGAGTTTAAACAAGTTTTAAGCTATAGCAAACCTCGATTAAGACATAAATATCAGTCAAGAAATGTCGTATTGAATCGCTGACTCTTAATTTGTTATATTATTATTATGGCAACATACCTAAAAGATGTACAAATAAGGAAAACTGAGGTAAACTCCCATTAAAAAAGGTTTTGTGCCAAAAATTAAAATTAGGTAGATCTAATGTAAAACAAACACTCCAGACAATTTCTTCTAAGCAAACTTTTCATAGTACATGTATTATTATTTATGTAGTACAGTGTGTTTATTTGAACTAGACCTCAATTTACTTGTGCTTTTGTGACAAAATATAGATCTAAAACACTAGCTTAACATTATTGTTTTCAAGTTCTACTTTTTTAAATGCGTTTTAAGGGCACGAGGGATTTCAATTTGATATTCATGGTAATATTAAAAGAAAATAAATGCGATTTCGCCAATTAAACTCACAATAGGATCTTATTGAATATATTTTAGATTGTTCTTTATAGAACGGAATTGTCGCAACAATTTAATAATGAAAGATAAATACGCCAGACAATGTCTTCTATATATAAACTCGTAATACTTATGTATTATTTCTGAGGTATGGCCGACGACTTATGATTTTAATGCTACAAACGCTAGAATTCCACAATTATTATCGCTCGCGTTTTCACTTATAAACATACTTTATAAACATTAAAGTACATTTGACCAAAACATTCACAATATACATTTACTTAACAGTCGAAGTCGCCAAAACTTAACACTCAAAGTCAATAAGAGGAACAAGTTGAAATAATATGTGTCGCAGGTATAAATGTCAGTAATAAAATATTATTCGAGACTAAAATTATGGTTTTTGAACCCAGACAACCTACATTTTTTAAGAAACATGCTTTAAACCGCAACCTGAGTTTCACGACAAACAGTTTTTAAGTAACATTTCGCCTAAATTCGGCGACAATTGGCTGTCGCAAAGCAAAGGTACGTATATTCAACAGATGCAAAAACGCTCTATTCACCGATAAATTATAACGATGGTCTTACTTGTGACCCTTTATGTTATGGCAACGAATACATTTACATGCCATTTCATAGCATTGGCACCAGTAATTTTTTACCGTTTTTTTCTGCTGTCGCATAAGTACCGTTAGTTACGTTAAATCAAAAGCTAGATGATAAAAATACGGAATTGTTTAAGATAATATGCACTTAATTGCTGAAATACACTCGTCTATGATGCTCTTTAAAAGTTAGTTAGTAAGTTTATTTGGGTAAAATTTCGTACCTTGCCGTTATACACGATACGGGTTTGACAATTGGCGTGTTACGATAAAAAATGTCAGGTACGTGAAACCTAAGGATACCTTGTATTTCATAACTATGCATTTTTTAAATAAAAACACTTGCTATACGATAATATGGCTATTTCTAACGCGCACTAAATTTATTTTAACAACATTTGATTGGCATCCCCCGTGTATCAGTACCAAAAACCGTTAAAGCAGTCAGGTACGTTAATGGTCAGGTACGTGGACGATAATACTGTAAACGAGTGTATGGCGTAGTTTTTAAATAATATTTTTATATTTCTGTTACACATACGAAATAACTTACACATGGATTGAAAAGAAACAGTCTTTTGGCGCCGATTACCTATTTACTGTGTGGAAACACGTTGAAAAGGGGGAATATAAAAGCAGAGACAAATGAGATTATTTCAAGACAAGCAGCTACAATAGATTTGTATATTCAACTTATGAATATATTTTAAACAAATGATGATTGTTGTTAATGACATACATAATTTTAGACATGTTTAACCGTCGAAGTGGATTAAATTTACTCAAACTCTTAGTAACGTACAAGACCGATAATTAACGTACCTGGCTTTTTTCCAGGTCTTAAATGAAAATATTGTTTTGTGTTTTTGAGTTGGCCAGCTATACCAGCTGTTACACAAATCATTTTAGCACGTACAGTTCGCCTAGGCAAAGAACCAACCCAGTGCAGCAAAAGCAGAAGGCAGTTCCTTTACAAGATCATAATTGAAACTATTTTGTCTCGGACAGTGACTAGTTCGTTATGTAATATTTTAGCCTAACCAATTGTTATATTGCCAGAAACTTAAACCTGACTAGAAATGTCTACATTTAAGCCAGTATTTTCAAAAAGGTCCATACTCAAAGGATTGTTCAAATGTATATGTGTATGCTTATTTTCTAATAAAAAGTCAGGCATGTTGACACGTTGTTTTAAGTGAGAAAAGGCAAAGTATCAAGAAGTAGAACTATTGCATATAGTTCCTTTGTAACACTTTTCAATTCATACATCGATGTATTTCCAATGGTTTATTGATATTCAAACAAATGCACAAATATATCTTTAAAGAAGATGGAAGGGATATGTTTAAACTATATATCTAATATTAATTTTGTTCTTATTAATAATTTAATTTAATTGTATCCAAAAAGCAAGGTATTGTTTATGTGATATAAATTGTAATAGACGATATAAATGTAAGAATGTCTTGACTTTTTTAGAATTCGACAGTGTTATTTTTAGGTCAGGTACATTGTACGTTAATAATAGGTTCTTTTTCTTAACTTGAAATCCAAGGATCGTTATACTGAAAGGTACAGTAAATTTAAAGTATACGCATAGACAATAGTTTCAGTTGAATGGTAAAGCTATTCAATGGTTATGTTAATGCTGTTTGTATAGAAAAAAACATTATTCAAACAGAGGGGAACTAACATTTATGTAAAAAATAAACAATGTTAAAGGTTTAACCATCATGGATATACATGTACAATTATTGACCAGTGCACGCGTGTACTTTTGTATCCATTGCCTCTTAACTAGATGTTAAATAATTGATGATTTGAAATGGTCAGGACTGTTGAAAGTTGTTTATAAGCATTTTGACGCTTAACAATATAACTTTTAACGTACCTGACAGGCATACTTGGCGGGTTCTGTTTAGGCATGGATTTTTTCAAGTTTCAAAGGATTGTAAAGGGCCCATTGCTTTTTTTCAGTTAATGAATATGTTAAACTAATTGAAAATACATAAAACCATACACAATTGAATGTTTTATTTTTGACAATGTCTAACTTCAACTTGTTCCTTTTACTGACCTTGAGTGTTAAACCGAATGCTTAGAAAGAAATGTAAAATGAAGGAATGCAACTCTTCTCTTCTTTTGGAAAATGACTTAAGAGTTACTTACCTTTGCAGTAAAAGTGAAAGTAGGAAATGAATGTCATGTGACTTGTTGAGAGGATGTTTTGTTTACTTTTTGAACGGTTCAAAGTCTTATGTTTTAAGAATTAAAGTTTACAACAGGATTTTTTTTGAAAGAGTGTGTTATATTATGGAATAGGTTCAACGGGAAAACGGAACAACTTAGTACAGTAATTTACTTTAGCCTGAAATATCTTTGATCAAAAAGAATTCCTTACAAATGTTGAAACAATTCTTTACTTAGTAGATATTTTAATAATTTGTTTTAATTGAATTTTTATGAGTGTCTGCAATTTAGACAGAGAGATCAAATAATTGAAGAACGTATAGTTATTCTTCTTATGTTGCAAAATTTATTTTATTGATTGTCTGTAATAATAGAACAATCATTTACTGTCAGATAAACAAATGTTCATTAATGTTTCTGTGCAGTAGAATTTACAAATATGTACATTGTACATGAGATTTTGACAATATATTTCAAGATTTAAAGTAGTAAGCCATCTAAAATTAGAGTTGATTTCTCCTAAAGAAAAATATTCTGAAAACTACAAACTCACATTTTCATATTCCCAAAGCATAAATACCTTGTTTATCATAGTTCATAGTTTTATCCATAGTGTTTATTCATATTGCTAGAATCGCAAGAGAAAGATGTCTTCGGCCACATCCGAGTCAGAAGAGGAGCTATCGCTGGAGGAATCTTTGCTGGTTTGTTCGAGGCGAGGACAGACTCGTATTCTGGAGGACATTCTGCAAAGTCGCAAAGAC
>Ga0224511_10000462_pt1 | contig 19384 bp, 19 predicted proteins | sample SF_May12_sed_USG_2_FD_169988 | JGI IMG/M metagenome (GOLD analysis project Ga0224511, IMG submission 169988) | Sediment microbial communities from San Francisco Bay, California, United States - SF_May12_sed_USGS_8_1 | ecosystem: Environmental > Aquatic > Marine > Sediment | place: USA...
GTGGGGGTGAGAACAAACACCCTTCGCATGCATATCTTCAACAGCGCCCTTCCTATCAATTGCGATTATCATCTCACCCTCCCCTTTGTCCCCTCCCGTCAAAGGGAGGGTATATCGAAGATATTTTCATGCTTCTGCTCCCCTGCCAACAAAAAAAACTCCTTCCCCCTCCCTCCCCCATCCGCGCTACAATAAACCTTTTGGAAGTATGGCCGATAAAATCGTCATCAGGGGCGCCAACGAGCACAACCTGAAAAACATCAGCGTCACAATCCCCCGGGACAAACTCGTGGTCATCACCGGCGTCTCCGGCTCTGGCAAGTCCTCCCTGGCTTTCGACACCATATACGCCGAGGGGCAGCGCCGGTATGTGGAGAGCCTCTCCGCCTATGCCCGCCAGTTCCTGGAGCAGATGGAAAAACCGGAGGTGGAGCTGATCGAGGGTCTCTCCCCGGCCATCTCCATAGAGCAGAAAACCACCAGCCGCAACCCCCGCTCCACCGTGGGCACCGTCACGGAGATATACGACTACATGCGGCTGCTCTTCGCCCGCATTGGCGATGTCCATTGCTACAAGTGCAACCTGCCCATCAGCTCGCTCAGCTCCACCCAGATCGTGGACCGGATCATGGAGCTGGACGAGGGGACCAAGATCCAGGTCCTCTCTCCCATCGTTCGCGACCGCAAAGGGGAGTATCGCAAGGAGCTGGACCAGTTCCGCGCCAAGGGTTTCGTCCGGGTGCGGGTGGATGGCCAGATGCGCGACCTGGGGGAGGACATCATCCTGGAAAAGAAAAAGAAGCACACCATCGAGCTGGTGGTGGACCGGCTGGTGATGAAGGAGGGGTTGCGCCGTCGTCTTGCGGATTCGGTGGAGCTGGCCCTGAAGATGTCCGACGGCCTGGCGCTGGTGAGCATCAACGCCGAGGAGGAGATCCTTTTTTCCGAGCGCCACGCATGCCCCAACTGCGACATCAGCTATCCGGAGCTGGCGCCGCGCATGTTCTCCTTCAACAATCCCCATGGCGCCTGCCCGGACTGCCTGGGGCTGGGGGAGATGAAAAGGATCAGCCCGGACCTGGTGGTTCCTGTCCCGCGCCTCTCCATCAGCCAGGGGGCGGTGAAGCCGTGGAGCCGTTCCACCGCCCGATACTATCACCAGACCCTCTCCGCCGTGGCCACCCACTACGGCTTCTCCCTGGACATCTCTTTCGACAAGTTGCCCCAGCGCATCCAGGATATCGTGCTGTTCGGCTCCGGCGAGGAGGAGATAAAGTTCAACCTGGACAGCGGCAAGCGCCAGCATATCTATGAGGGGCCATACGAGGGGGTGATCCCGAACCTGGAGCGCCGATATAAGGAGACCGATTCGGCCATGGTGCGCGAGGAGCTGGACGAGTATATGCGGCTGGAGCTTTGCGCCCGATGCGGCGGCAAAAGGCTGCGGGCCGAGGCGCTGGCGGTGACCGTGGGGGGCAAGTCGATCATGGAAGCCAGCTCCCTTTCCGTGAAGGGTGGGCTGGAGTTCTTCGAGTCGGTGAAGCTGACCACCCGCCAGAAGCATATAGGAAGACGGGTGATAAAGGAGGTGGTCGAGCGGCTGGGGTTCCTGCGCGACGTGGGGCTGGACTACCTGACCCTGGACCGGGCGGCGGCCACCTTGTCCGGCGGGGAGGGCCAGCGCATCCGCCTGGCCACCCAGATAGGCTCGTCGCTGATGGGGGTTTTGTACATCCTGGACGAGCCTTCCATCGGCCTGCATCAACGGGATAACAAAAGGCTGATCGACACTTTGATAAAGCTGCGCGACCTGGGGAACACGGTGATCGTGGTGGAGCACGACGAGGAGATGATCCTGGTGGCCGACCATGTGCTGGACCTGGGCCCGGGGGCCGGGGTGCATGGGGGCGAGGTGGTGGCGGAGGGTACCGCCGAGCAGATCATGAAGAACAAAAAATCGCTCACCGGCCAATACCTCTCCGGCAAGCTCTCCATCCCCACGCCCGCCCATCGTCGCCATGGCAACGGAAAGTCCATCTCCATCCGCGGCGCCTCCGCCCACAACCTGAAGAGTATAGACGTGGATATCCCCCTGGGGGCCTTCACCTGCATCACCGGCGTCTCCGGCTCCGGCAAAAGCACCCTGCTGCTCGACATCCTGTACAAGGCGCTGGCGGCGCACTTCTGGAGCTCCCACGAGCGGCCGGGAGCCCACAAACAGCTTCTGGGCCTGGAGCATATCGACAAGGTTATAGACATAGACCAGAATCCCATCGGCAGGACCCCCCGCAGCAACCCGGCCACCTACACCGGAGTGTTCACCGATATCCGCGATCTTTTCTCCAATCTGCCGGAGAGCCGCAAGCGGGGGTATCAACCGGGGAGGTTCTCCTTCAACGTCAAGGGGGGGCGGTGCGAGACGTGCCAGGGGGACGGCATCATCAAAATCGAGATGCACTTTTTGCCGGACGTTTATGTGGCGTGCGAGGAATGCGGCGGCCACCGGTTCAACCGGGAGACGCTGGAGGTGGATTACAAGGGAAAATCCATCGCCGATGTTCTGGATATGACGGTGGAGGAAGCGCTGGTCTTCTTCGAGAACCACCGCTCCATAGAAAAGACACTGGCCACCTTGAATGACGTGGGGATGGAATACATAAAGCTGGGGCAGAGCGCCACCACCCTCTCCGGCGGCGAGGCCCAGAGGGTCAAGCTGTCCAAGGAATTGTCCAAGCGCTCCACCGGCCGCACCCTTTATATCCTGGACGAGCCCACCACCGGCCTGCATTTTGACGATGTGCGCAAGCTTTTAAAAGTGCTGAACAGGCTCACAAACTCCGGCAACACCCTGGTGATCATCGAACACAACATGGACGTGATCAAGACCGCGGACTATATCATCGACCTGGGCCCGGAAGGCGGGGAAGCGGGAGGCTATATCGTTGCGTCGGGGACTCCCGAGGAGGTGGCGAAAGTGAAAAAGTCGCAAACCGGCCAGGCGCTGAAAAAGGTCCTGGATCGCGGCCACTAAACTCCGGTGGCGTCCGCGCCCCAGATGATCTTGTGCAGCTGAAGGTTGAGCCTGCCCTCTATCCCGGATTCCAGCAGCCATTGGGCCAGCTCTTTGGGCGCCACTTTCCCATGGACGGGGGAGAAGAGCGCCACCACTTCCTTCGACAGGTTCCATCGCGCCACCTGGTTTGCGGCCCATTCAAAATCCCCCCTGCCGGTGATGACGAACTTCACCTCGTCATGGGTGGCCAGCGCTTCCAGGTTCCTCTCCAGAAACCTTCCCTCCGCGCCGGAGCCGGGAGTCTTGATATCCATTATGAATTTGGCGCGGCGGTCGAACCGGGTGATATCCACCGTCCCGTTGGTTTCCACCAGGGTTTCGAAACCCGCGTCACATAGCCTTTCCAGCAGCGCCCCGGCGCCGGGCTGGATCAGCGGCTCCCCGCCCGTCACCTCCACCAGCCCGATGTCATATCCCCCCACTTTCCCCATCACCGCGTCCAGGGTCATCTCCACCCCCTGCCCCGTGGCGGCCTCGGTGGAATCGCAATAGGAGCAGGCAAGGTTGCACCCCGCCAGGCGGATGAAGACACACTTCCTTCCGGCGTGGGTGCTCTCCCCCTGGATGGAGGGGTATATTTCGAATACGTAAAGGGAATTCATGACAGATCCATTATACATCCGGGGCAAGGCCGATGGGCCAGGGGGCCGCGGCTAGACCAGATGTTTTTTGCGGACCTTGAGCTGCTCGATGCTTTGCATGGCCGCTGTCTGTTCCGCTTCTTTTTTCGTCCTGCCGATGCCGATGCCGTATGGCTCGTCGAGAATATAAACCTGGACCATGAAGGTTTTGCAATGGTCCGGCCCCAGCTCCGAGATGAGCCGGTAGTTGGGGTTGGACAGGACGTGGGCCTGGCAATATTTCTGCAGCAGTCCTTTATGGTCGGCCACAATCCTCCTGTCGGTCAATCTGTCGATGGTCTCTTTGAACAGACGCAGGATCACCTCGTAGGATGTGTTGAAATCGGAATCGATGAAGACCGCGGCCATAACCGCTTCCGTGGCGTTGGCCAGAAGCGAAGGTTTCACCCTGCCGCCGCTGACCTCCTCCCCTTTCCCCAAAAGCAGGTACTGGCCCAGGGTCAGCTGCCTGGCGAAGCGGGCCAGCGACTGCTCGTTCACAAGCTGCGCCCTGATGCTGGACAGCTCCCCCTCGGAAAGGGAGGAGTTTCTGGACAACAGGTATCTGGAGACGGCCAGGTTGATCACCGAATCGCCTAGAAACTCGAAGCGCTCGTTATCCTTCAAGCCGCATTTCTGCTTTTCGTTGGAGTATGATTTGTGGGTGAGAGATTTATTTAAAAGCTCGTAATCCTTGAAAAAGTAGCCGAGTTTGCTGGATAATTCCTTTAATTCGACAATCCTTTTTACTTTCAACAGCATGGGGAAACTGCTCTTTAAGGTTTTTCTCTTCTGAAAATCAGGGCGCCGTTGACTCCGCCGAACCCAAAGGAGTTGGACAGGGAGCATGATATCTCCCTGTTCACCGCTGTGTTGGGCGCATAGAAAAGGTCGCAATCCTGATCTGGATTGTCCAGGTTGATGGTGGGAGGGATGATCCCCGTTTCCAGGGCTTTCACAGCGAAGATGGCCTCTATCCCTCCGGCGGCGCCCAGAAGGTGGCCGGTCATGGACTTGGTGGAGGAGACCACCAGGTTGTCCGCATGTTCGCCAAATACGGTCCTGATAGCTTTCGTCTCTATAGTGTCGGCCATGGTGGAGGTGGCATGGGCGTTGATATAGCCCACCTCGGTCAGATCCGCTCCCGCGTCCTGCAGGGCAAGGCGCATGCAGGCCATGGCCCCCGCGCCATCCTCCGGCGGAGCGGTTATGTGGTACGCGTCGCCGCTCATTCCATATCCATCCAGCATGGCGTATATCCTGGCGCCCCTGGCTCTGGCGCTCTCCAGGCTCTCCAGCACCATAACGCCGCATCCTTCCCCCATGACGAACCCATCCCGGTCCCTGTCGAAGGGGCGGCTGGCTTTTTGCGGCTCCTCATTGCGCTTGGAAAGAGCCTTGGCGGCGGCGAACCCGGCCACACACAACCCGGTGACCGTGGCTTCCGTCCCTCCGGCCACCATCAGGTCCGCGTCGCCGCGCTCTATGATCCTGGCGGCGTCTCCGATGGCGGAGGAGCCGGTGGAGCATGCGGTGACCGGGCAGCCATGGGGGCCGCGCAGACCGAAATTAATGGAGACATGGCCCGAGGCCATGTTGGCCAGCACCGATGGGATGAAGAAGGGCGATATTTTCCTGGGGCCCCGATCCCGCAGGGTAAGGGCGTTTTTCTCGATCTCCGGCAGACCGCCGATTCCCGTGCCCACCATGACCCCGAACCGGTCCTTCATGGCCTCGGACATGGTGGTATGGTCCAGCCCGGCGTCGGCCAGGGCCTCGGACACAGAAGCAACAGCGTACTGGATGAACGTGTCCATCTTCTTGACTTCCTTGCCATCGACGTAGTCCCGCGGATCGAAGTCTTTCACTTCCCCGGCGATGGTGACCGGAAAGCCCGAGGCGTCGAATTTGGTGATGGGGCCGATGCCGGACATGCCGGCGATGGCGGCTTTCCATGTGGCGTCCACTCCCTTGCCCAAGGGAGTGATCATGCCAAGCCCAGTTATGGCGACGTTTTTCATGCGGCGATTACAACGGGCCGGAAAAGCTCATTCCCCTGGCGGCCCACAATCCGGGCCGATGGAAACTTCATCAGGCCGCCTGTCAGCTTTTGGCCGAGGCGGCGGAAATGTAGTCAACAGCCTGCTGGACTGTTTGTATCTTTTCGGCGTCCTCGTCCGGGATCTCTATATCGAAGGCTTCCTCGAAAGCCATCACAAGCTCCACCACGTCCAGGGAGTCGGCGTCCAGGTCGCTTTCAAATTTCGCGCCGGATGTAACCTGCGCCGCATCCACCTCAAGCTGCTCCACAATAATGGATTTGACCTTTTCCTCGATCGACATTCTTACTTTCTCCTGATAACAGACTAATATTAGTTCAAACTCGGCAAAATGATTAATTTTAACTCATGACCATGCCGCCGTCCACAAACAAGGTGACCCCTGTAATGTAGGCGGCTTCGTCGGAGGCCAGAAACACGGCCGCCCCGGCGATATCCGACACTGAGCCAAAACGGCCCAACGGAATAGATTTTATCAACAATTGACGGTTTTCGTCAGTCAAAACTTTCGTCATGTCCGTTTCCACGAATCCCGGGGCCAAGGCGTTGACTGTGACGCCGCGGCCTCCCAGCTCCTTGGCCACGGATTTTGTCATCCCCACTACCCCAGCCTTGCTGGCGGCGTAGTTGGCCTGGCCGGCGTTCCCCATGGCGCCCACCACACTGGTGATATTGATTATCCGCCCCGCCCGCTTCTTCATCATGGGCTTGGCCGCGGCGCGACTCATGTTGAAACATCCACCCAGGTTGATCCGGATCACTTCGGAAAAATCCTCATCCTTCATCCGGACCAGCAGCCCATCGCGGGTGACCCCGGCGTTGTTGACCAGGATGTCTATCTTCCCGAAGGTCTCCACGCAGGAGTCCACGGCTCTCCTGGCGTCCGCGGAGTCCGACACGTCGCAAAGGCTCCCTTCCGCTTTCACTCCCAGGGCGCGGCACTCCGCCAGGACGCTGTCCAGCGGCGAGGAACGGGAGACCAGATAAAGATCCGCCCCTTCCCTGGCGAAGGCCTGGGCGATTCCTTCCCCAATGCCCCTGCTGGCGCCGGTGATCAGCGCTGTTTTTCCGCTAAGCCTGCCCATCACTCTCCTCCTTATATGACTGGATATCCGGCGCTTCCCCTATGGCCCGTATTTTAAAGGACCTGTCGATTCTTTTCATCAATCCGGTGAGCACTTTTCCGGGCCCGATTTCCAGTCCCTCGGCCACCCCCTCCTGGGCCAGCCGGGCCATGGAATCCACCCACTTCACACATCCTGTCACCTGCTCTATCAATCCCTGGCGAACCTGATCCGCCGTGGTGGAAAGGCCCGCGTCCACGTTGCGTATTATAGGGAACCTGGGGTCGTTTATCGTCATGTTTTCCATGAATTGGGCCAGGCCTTCGCGGGCGGGCTTCATCATGGAAGTGTGGAAAGGAGCGCTGACGGGCAGATGGGCCACTTTTTTAGCGCCTTTTTCCTTGGCCAGGGTGGCGGCCTTCTCCACCGCTTCGGTCTTGCCGGCGATCACCGTCTGCTCCGGGCTGTTGAAATTGGCCGGGGCCACTTCGCCATCCACTTCCCTGCAGAGGGCTTCCACCTCCGACGCCGAAAGGCCGATAATCGCCGCCATGGCGCCCACGCCCAGGGGCACCGCCGATTGCATCAACTCCCCTCTTTTACGCACCAGCCGGATGGCGTCCTGGAAGGACAAGGCCCCCGCCGCATGGCAGGCGGAGAATTCGCCCAGGCTGTGCCCTGCGGTGATGGCGCCCTCCACGCCGGTTCTTTCCTGCAGCGCTTCAAGAGCGATCACCGAAACCAGCAGAATGGCAGGCTGGGTGTTGTATGTGGCTTTCAGTTCCTCCTCCGGTCCATCGACAATAAGCTTGCCGATGTCGAATCCCAGTGAATCGCAGGCTTCCTGGACCCTTTTTCTGGCCTCCGGAAATTCATCCATAAGGCTTTTGCCCATGCCGACAAACTGCGACCCCTGGCCGGGAAACAGAAAAGCGATTTTGCGCGTCATCAGGTTATATCTGGAGTTATGTGTGAAAGGTAAATAAATTAGCCGGAGTTTGCCCTTATGTCAACGCAATGTTTGCAGGAAGATCAAATTGAAACGGGATTGGTCCGACATCCGATATGGGGGTAATCGACACAGGCTGGCCGAATATCTGTGGGGGAATCGGGGAAGGCCAAAAACCGCCAAAAGCGTCGCCCCAGGCCGCCGGAGCATGGAGACACGATTTAACTAAAACTTTTTCAATGGGGAAGGCATGCCTTTATTGCAAAGATAAAACAATTGACAGCGTCCAAGACGCTTGTAAGAATGGCGGAATACGCCTATAGTTATCCGTTTCAGCACGATATTTATAACAGGCAAGAGCCGTATTTCAGGATTTAGCGATGACAGAACCGGAAATCGTGGAATTAGTCAACAAGGTGTTTGAAAACGCCTTTGAGATCGAAAAGGAAAAAATCAAGCCGGAAGCCCATATTTTCATGGACCTCGGCCTGGACAGCCTTGATATTGTGGATCTGGTGGTGGAACTGCAAAAGGGTTTTAAAATCGAGATTACGGACAATGAGAAGCTCCGGGAGATAAGGACGTTGCAGGATATATACGACTTTGTCTCCACCACCAGGGCGGAAATGGGGAAATAGCCCTCCCAGGTTTTTCCCTGGCGATGAACCTTTTTGCGTGGCGGAACATCCCAGAGACATTCATATAAAAAATAGCAACTAGAACGGATGGCGCTATGTTGCGCTGTGATGGTTCTCGCGGAAAATAATTGGCACATGAAGAAGTTGAAGTTAATCTACTTGAACACGACCTTTTATCTTCTGTTCTTCCTGGCCAGCGCTTTGATCATCCCCACTTTGTCGGTCATTCTCGTCACCGCCAGGATATTCATCTCCGAAAGACTCTTTTATAGATATTTCCGCCGGGCCATTCGGTTTTATGGCCAGGTGGTTGTCCGGCTTCCATACCCCCTGGTCAAGGTGCGGTATGAGGACATGTCCAATGTGGACAAGTCAGTTCCCCACATTTATGTGTGCAACCATAATTCCATGTCAGACCCCTTCCTGATGTCGGTGTTCCCATATGAAATGGTGCAGGTGGTCAACGTATGGCCATTTTCCATACCGATTATCGGTTATTACGCCAGGCTGGGCAAATACCTGGATGTCAACAACATGCCTTTCGAAAAGTTTCTTGCAGATGCGAAAACCCTCCTGGATGAAGGGGTCTCCATCGCCTTTTTTCCGGAGGGTACCCGGATCGATGGGGCGGAGATGGGCAGTTTCCACAGCGGAGCCTTCCGGCTTTTCCTGGAGACAAAAGCGCCCATAGTTCCCGTCTGTATATACGGCAACAAGAAAATTCCACCCAAGGGGTCGATGTGGCTTCACCCGGGGACTATAATAGTGCGCTCCCTGCCCCCTGTCACATGGGAGGAATACCAGGACTCCACCGCGTATGTGGTAAAAAGCAATGTGCGCAAAAGGATCGGGGAAGAGCTTGCGACTATGAGTGAAGGGCAATGAAGGACTTTAACAGCTTCGATTGGGTGGACAAAGCCGCCCCTGAAAAGGCGCGGACGGTTCAGGAGGCGCTTTTCCTGGAGCATATGGGGTATCTTGCCCAACATTCCGGATATTACAAGAATATGTTCGCCAGGGAAGGTATCGACCCTGGCCGTGTGGGTCTGGCGGATCTGCCCCACATACCTTTCACCGAGAAGGGGGACATTGAAAAGTATAATGACGATTTTCTGGCTGTTCCAAAGAGAAAGGTCGCCGATATTGTGCTCTCTTCCGGAACCACCGGCAAGCCCACGCGCATCATGTATACGGAAAGCGACATGACCCGCCTTGCCTATAACGAAAAAATAGCCTTGTCAAGAACCGGCATAACCGACGAGGACACGGTCCTGCTCACCTGCACCATGGACCGGTGTTTTGTCGCGGGACAGGCCTATTATTCCGGCCTTCGCCAGATCGGCGCCGCCGCGATCCGTAACGGATTGAGTGGTATTGCCAGTCATTTGGAAATATTGTATAGTATGCCCGTGTCTGCTATCGTTGGTGTACCATCATTTTTACAAAAGCTTGGGGAATCTATAGCGGAACGGGGTGAAACCGGCATATTCAAGTCCGTCAAAAGATTGATATGTATCGGTGAGCCGGTACGGGACAAGGAATTGACCCTGCGGGCGCTGGGCGCCGCGCTGGAGAACACATGGGGGGCGGAAGTATATTCCACCTACGCCTCGTCCGAGATTGTAACGACTTTTTGCGAGTGCTCTGAAAGGAAAGGTGGCCATGCCCATCCTGCTTTGGGTTACACGGAAGTGATAGATAGTTCAGGCAAGACGCTGCCCGCCGGAGAGGTGGGGGAGGTGGTTTTCACCCCTTTCATGGTGGAGGGAATGCCTCTTCTCAGGTTCAAGACTGGCGATGTGAGCTTTTTCATCGACCAACCCTGCGGATGCGGCAGAAGCTCAATCCGTCTTGGCCCGATCCTTGGGCGCAAAAAGCAGATGATCAAGATGCGCGGGACGACTTTCTATCCACAATCAATATTCGCTCAACTGGATGAAATTGAACACGTTTCGGAGTATTATATGGTAGTCTCCAGCGAGCATGAGCTGTCCGACAATGTGGAGGTGTTTGTTTCCGTCAGTGATTCGACCATCTCCCCGGAGGATATAGCCACGCGTCTTCAGGCGAAGCTTAGGGTGAAGCCCTCCGTGGTAATCCAGGGCGATGAGGATATAAGAAGTGTGGTTTATAGCGCGAAACACCGCAAACCGATAAGGTTTTTTGACCATAGGAGGCAATAACGTGGGGTGTAGCGATCAACTGATTGTTCCGAGGTTCTCCCAGAAGGAAATAACCGAGACAGTGGGCAGGCGTGGGCTGTTGACCATGGAGATCGAATTCAACAGCATATGCAATTTCGATTGCCCGTACTGCTATCTTGATGTCAAGACACCCAAGAAAGGCGAGCTTTCCAGGGATGAGTTCCGCGGAGTCCTGCGCCAGGCCAGGGAGCTGGGAGTGGGGCTCATCGTCATTCTGGGTGGAGAGCCCATGCTCTATCCCCATATCCTGGAGATGGTCGAGTATATTCGCCAGCTTGGCATGGATGTGGAAATGTTCACCAACGGCGCCAGGATGACCGATGCTGCGGCGGCAAAGCTTTTCGAGAACGATGTGAGCGTGGTCTTGAAATGCAACTCCTTTGTCGAGAATATCCAGGACGAGCTTTGCGGCAAAAAAGGGGCGTTCACACAGATCCACTCCGCTTTCGCCGCCTTGAAAAAAGCAGGCTACCCCTCCGATACCAAGCCTCTCGGTGTCAGCACCATCATGTGCAAGAGTAATTTTGACGAACTAGAGGAACTGTGGAAGTGGATCAGGAACCAGGGGATGACCCCCTATTTCGAAATGATCACCCCCCAGGGCAACGCCAAAATCAACGCGGATATGGAGGTGGATCCAGACAAGATCTCCAGGCTCTTTTATCGTTTGGCGGAAATCGACAAAACCTACGGTTTTGACTGGGAGCCGCAGCCCCCACTGGTCGGGGCCAAATGCCTGCGTCACCAATACTCCTGCGTGGTCAATTCCGTGGGAGACGTCACCCCCTGTGTGGGGGTCACCATTCCCGTGGGCAACGTCAAGGATCGCCCCCTGGCCGATATCATCGGCAAAAGCAAGGTGATGGACGAGCTTCGGAACTACAAGCAACATATCAAGGGCCCATGCCGGGATTGCGAAGACCTGGAGCATTGCTATGGCTGCCGGGGCGCCGCATATCAGGTTACCGGCGATTACCTGGCCTCGGATCCGCTCTGCTGGAAAAACAAGGACAATGTGGGCCAGGCTGCGCCCCTGCCCGCCGGCGCCAGGGGCCTGGTCCCCCACGCGCCCCCCATGCTGATTGTGGACAAACTGCTGACCGTCATGGATACCACCAGCGTCGAGGCCCATATCTCCGAGGATATGGCGTTTGTCCGGAAAGACGGAATCATGGACGAAGTGGCGTATCTGGAAATGATCGCCCAGGCCATGGCGGCCCACAACGGCTATAAAAACATCGGCAATCCGGAAACGGTGCGGGAAGCCTTCCTGGTGGGCGCCAGCAAGGTGAAGGTATATGGCGCCGCCATGGTGGGGGACACTTTGCGGATCGACGTATGCAAAGTCGCCGAGGTGAACGGGACATACGCCGTGGTGAACGGCCAGATATTCAAAGGTGACAAGATGCTGGCCGAAGGGGAGATCAAAGTCTGGACCAAATCGAACAAGCCCGTCACCATAGCGTAGAGAATGACCGGTCACACCGCCGCTTCCGCTGTTGCGGCAATCGTCCTGGTTCTTGGCGCCCTGGCCTTGTCCGCCTCTCATGCCATAGCCCAGGCCCCGGCTGTGTCCTCGGAAATCACCGACACTTTAAAACGCATGGAACAGAGCGTCTCCAAGCTCGAAGGGATATCCGCCGAATTCATCCAGCATAAAAAGCTTGCCGCCTTCCAGGATGTGGTGGAACTGAAGGGACGCATATATATGAAACGGCCGGACAAGCTGGCATGGCATGTGGACGAGCCTATTAGATACTCCATCCTTATCACAGGCCAGATCGTGCGGCAGTGGGACGAGGAAACGGGACAGACGAGGGAAATGGCCGTTTCCAGCAACCCGATGCTCGGCGCCGCCCTGAACCAGATGACCGCGTGGTTCACCGGCAAATACCTTTCCCTGCTGGAGGATTACGAGGTGAAGCTTCTGAAGCGATCTCCCATCCGCCTGCAGTTCATCCCCAAAAAAAGCCAGGGGATGGGAAAAGCCATAAAAAGCGTCACCATCGAGCTGCAGGAGGACGAAAAGTATCTGCGGGAGATTGTCATCGACGAAGCTGGCGGAGACAACTCCACCCTGATATTCACCAGAACGTCGCTGAAGCCGCCAGAGGACTTGCGTGTGTTCGAGGTAGACGCCCTTGTTCGATAGGTGGTTTTCCCGTCTATACGACCGCATAAGCAAAAACAGGAAAATAGCGCTGTATCTGCTCATTTTCCTGGTGGGCGCCAGCGGCGCGGGGATGATGTTCGTGAAATTCAACAGCAACATCAAGCTGATGATCCCCCACCATCCCACCATCGTGAGGAACATAGAGTTTTTCCGCAGTTCCAACATGGCCAACAAGGTGCTTATCTCCATTGGACTGAACGACCCCACCATGGATAAGGATGACCTGATAAAAGTGGTGGATAGCCTTGTTTCCTCGATGAGCCCGGAATTCTTTACAAAAATCACTTCCGGCGTTTCCGACGAGGTCATCGACGAAATGATGGAGGGGCAGATGCAGGACCTGGCCGAATCCTTTTCGCCACAGGATATGGCCACTGTCGACTCGCGAATCAGCAATGAATATGTCTCCCTGGCCCTGGCGGAGAGCTACCGAAGGATGCTGGGGCCTGGCGGAATAATCCATAGCTCCATGACCCGGGGCGACCCCCTGGGGCTGAAGCTGATAATGCTGAAAAAGCTGCAGACTCTTTCCACTTCCATCGGGCACGATGTGAAGGTGGACAAGGGGAAATTCTTCAGCCACGATTTGCAAAACATCATGATAATCGCCGACGCCGCCGTGGCGGTGACTGATATCCGTGGCTCGGAGAAACTGTATAACCACCTGAACCAGATCCTGGACGGCCTGCCGGACTATGTAACCTCCAGCGTTATCGCCGGGCATTTCCACACCTTCAGCAACGAAAATGTGATCAAGAGGGATATCCGCCTCACCGTGGCCATCGCCTCCATCGGGTTTCTTGTCCTGATATTTGTGATCATCGGCGATCATCGGGCACTGCTCATATACATCATCCCCCTGGCGGCGGTGGTGATCGCCACAAACATTTCATATTTCATCCTCGGCGAGCTTTCCTATTCCGTCATCGGCCTGGCCGCGGTGATAGCGGGAATTTCCATCGACTATGGCATCCATGTCTTCATCGCCGCCAAAATGACCGGCGACCCGGCAAAAGGCGTCAAGCTTGTGGCCAAGCCGCTTGTTATCGGCGCCTTGACCACGGTGGGGGTGTTTTTCGCCTTCTTCTTCTCCCAGATAGATGGATACCACCAGCTGGCGGTCCTTTCCATCATCAGCGTGCTGCTGGCTCTTTTGATTTCCATGCTGATCCTTCCCCAGTTCATCACTCCCGGCCAGGGAAAGCTGGGCCTGATAGGCCGCCAGGGGGAGGAGCCGGTGGACTATAACTTTTCCAACGGCGCCACAACTTTCTTATGGCTTGGATGCACGTTAATCCTGCTCTATTTCGCCCTGGGAGTGAAGCTGGAGAACAATATCCTTCGGGTGGATGGAACGGAAAAGAAAATCATCGATTCGGAAGATCGGTTCAAGGATCTGTGGGGAACCAGGAAGCGGGCCATCCTGGTGGTCCAGGAAGATGACCTGCAGACCGCTCTTGAGGTGAACGACAAAATATACGCCGAGGCGGTGGAGGCGATCGGGGCGCCCAACGTCTCCAGCCTGGCCCCGCTATGGCCTTCAATGAAACGAAGGCTGGAAAACCTTGCTCGATGGAATGAATTCTGGCGCGGGGGCAAGGAGGAGAAACTGCGGGAGATTCTGGCGCGGGAGGGGGAAAAACACAAGTTTTCCAAATCCGCTTTCGATCCTTTCTTCCAAAGCCTCACCGCCTCTTATGATCGGCTGGAAGTGGCGGCCAAAGAGAATGATGAATCGATAAAGGAAATCTACGGAAGGTTTGTCAGCAAGATGGAGGGAGGCGGCTATCAGGTGTTGACCTTCGCTCCCGACCTGGAAATACATGTGGGCCCCCTGGATGAAATCAGCCAGCGACACCCCTCCAGCTTCCTGGTTTCCGGCGCCATAATGGAAAAGCTGTTCTCCGGGGCGTTCCTGGCCGATGTGAGCGTTTTGACCAAGGTGGCTGTTTTCCTGGTGGTGGCGCTCACCTTCTTGTTCATGGGCAATATGAAGGAAACACTGGTGGCCCTGGCCCCGGTGGCCACCAGCGCCATATGGATCCTGGGAACCCTCACCATGTTCGGACATTCGATGAATGTGGCCAACATGGTGGCCTACATCGTGGTGATGGGCCTTTGTGTGGACTACGGCATTTTCATGACATACAAAAGCCGGTCCGGCCAGAAAACGGGGACTGTGCTGGCGGTCACTTTTTCCGCCATTTCCACCTTGCTGGGGGCGGGCGTGCTGGTTTTCGCCAGCCATCCTGCGCTCTTTTCCACGGGATCCACCATGCTTATAGGCGTTGGGGCGGGCCACCTCTCCTCCATTTTCGCCGTCCCCTATCTGTATGATCTGTTGATGGGCAAGACCGGCCACCGGGAAATGGCGCCATGAAGACCACCCCGCTGCTGGCCATTGCCCTGGCGCTGGTGGCCGTGGGCTGCCAAAGCTCCCCTTTCGTCGCGTCAGAACTATCCCCCATGGACATCTCGGTGGATCCACACCGGATGGTGGAAAACTTTCGTGGCAAACTGCCGGACCGGTTCAGCCAGATGAACAGCATGGTTATCGAACCCGGTTTTTTCCAGCGGATTTCAACCATAGGCCTGATAAAAGCCGATATAATCAGGGAGGAATTCACGATTGTCGGTTTAAATCCCATGGGGTTGAAAATATTCGAAATATCCGCAAACAAAAATGGGGTGACCAAAAAATACGCCGTGGAGCAACTGGCCGCCAGGGGTGATTTTGCCCAGGCGATTGTGGAGGATATGAGAAGAATCTATTTCCATACCACCCCCTCCCCGGACGCGCGTGTTATAAAGGAAAAATACAGGATTATTTTCGACGAGGAAGACAAAGGAAAGACTCGTTTTATCTTCGCAGGAACAGAAGGGTATCTGGTGGAGAAAAAGCGCTACAATAAGACTGGTTCTCTTCTTTGGCGCGTGACTTATCATGAGCGTTTTTGGGAGAATGGAAAACTTTACACGGGCGGAATCGTTCTGGACAACATCAAATCGGGATACCGGCTTGTGATTCGCAATAAAAAGGTTAACGTTTATGAGTAGAATGAAAAGAGAAATCATCGGCAGCATGAGCGACCTTGCTCGAAATGGCGATGACAATCTTTGCGCCCATTTCCGGTTCAGCGAAAACTACATAGGGTTCCAGGGGCATTTTCCCGACCACAAAGTCCTTCCAGGCATCAGCCAGATCCACTGCGTCCAGGTGATGCTGGAGGAATGGAGAAAGGAGCCCATGCACCTCAAGGAGGTCGTCCGGGCCAAATACTTCCAGCCAGTCCATCCGGGTGAAGAGATAGAGTGCAAGATAAAGGACGAGAAGATCACCGGTGATGAATGCGTTGTCAAGGCGCATATCACCAGGGAATCGGAGACTATCGCCCAATTCTCCCTTATATTCTCCTTCGGTCTCCAGGCCGCAGCTTCATGACACGCCATGGCGAGGAGAAAAAACAAGACATATTTCAAAACCGAAGCTGACGCGCCGGCGCCGATCACTGTATCGGTGAAAAGCCGGGTCCGGTTCAGCGATGTGGATCCCATGGGGGTCGCCTGGCACGGGAGATACCCCCTCTATTTCGAAGAGGGTTTTGCGGCGCTGGGGAGGCTGTGCGGGCTATCCTACACCGATTTTTTCCACGCCAAACTTATGGCGCCCATTGTCGAGCTGCATATCGATTATTTCGAATCGCTGTATCTGGACGAGGAGTTCACCATCCAGGCTTCCCTGGTGTGGCATGAGGGGGCCCGCATCAACATCGAATACAGGCTGATAAAGGCCAACGGCGCCCTGGCCTGCAGCGGATATACGGTGGAGCTGCTGGTGGAGCGAAATGGCGAGCCATGCATGGCCTCCCCCCCGTTGCTAAACGAGTGCAGGAGGAGATGGAAAAACGGGGAGTTTCATTGAGCCGGACAAAAGCGTATATAGTATCCGCCGATATCATCACCCCTTATGGCCATGGAGTGGAGAGATGCTGGAGTGGCCTTCTCTCCGGAAAACATGCGCTCAAAAAGGTGGAGAGGTTCGACACCCGGCCCTTTGTATCCGATCAGGCCGGATTGATCGACGGAATCGAATACGGCAAGGAAGACTCCCTGGTCATCCAGGCTTTGAAGCGCCTTTTTGAAAAGCCGGGCCATGGCATCCCCCGCGACGCCAGACTGATCGTGGCCAGCACCAAAGGGGAGATCGACCTGCTGGAGCGGGCGGTGGCCCAGGGGAGTGACGAATTCAACCAGTGCACGGTGGCCTCCCTGCTTCCTAAAGCGCAAAAGCTTGTGGGCGTCTCTGACAGCGGATATGTGATCTCCGCCGCCTGCGCCTCCGCCAGCGCCGCGCTGGCCAGGGCCGCCTCCACGGTCACCAGCGGCGCCGCCGAATGTGTGGTGGTGGTGGCCTGCGACAGTGTTTCGGAGTTCGTCTATTCCGGCTTTTCATCCCTGATGGCGCTGGACAGGACATTGGCCAAACCTTTCGACAAAAACCGCAAAGGGCTCACCCTGGGGGAAGCGGCCGGTTATGCGCTGGTGATGAGCGACGCCAGAGCCAGAAAGGAAGGGCGCCCGATCATGGGGGAAATCGCAGGCTGGGGCCTCACCGCCGACGCAAACCATATCACAGGCCCGTCCCGGGATGGCAAACCCCTGGCCCTGGCCATACGAAAGGCGATGGAGATGGGAGGCGATGGAACAACCATCGGCTCCATCTGCGCCCATGGCACCGGCACCGCTTTCAACGACTCCATGGAGATCAAGGCGTTCACACGGGCGCTGGGGCAGAGGACAAGCCCTGTCTATTCACTCAAGGGGGCCATGGGCCACTCCATGGGCGCCGCCGGGCTGGTGGAGGCGCTGGTGGCCCTCAAATCCCTGGAGCATGGGGCCACCCCACCCAACATCAATCTTGACACGGTGGATGATGAGGCCAAAGGATGGGCCTTCCCGGAGCAGCGCCCTTTCGGGGGGGCCACCTCCGTTCTCTCCACCAACTCCGGCTTCGGAGGGGTGAACGCCGCCCTTCTTCTTTCGCAGGTTACATAAAGCCATGGCGGATCTTTATGGAGCTGGATGGATCGACAACCGGTCCTATGGCTGCGCCAGAACCGGGTCCGGCGCAACCCACCAGGTGGGGGATTGCGGATTCTCCCCCCGGATAAAGGAAATTCTCCCGGATCCGTTCCCCAACTTCGGTCGGCTGGACGCCGCCTCCAAGGCCACCTGCTATTCGGTGGCTCTGGCGCTGGAGGACGCCGGGCTTGCGCAACCCCTGGCGTGCGGGGAGGGCGTGGGAATCATCGGCGCTGGCCAGGCAGGTTGCGCCCGTTCCGATGTGAGGTATTACAAGGACTATATCGACAGCGGCCGCGCCTCCGGGTTGAGCAACTTCTTCATATACACCCTCCCCTCCTCCCCGGTCAGCGAGGCTTCCATACATTTCGGCCTGCAGGGCCCCCTGCTATATACCGGCGGGACGGAAAATATATTCGCTGGCTGTGCGGCGCTGGCGATGGAGCTGATAGAAAATCAAGAAGCCTCAGTGATGCTGGCGGGCGAATCTGGCCCGGAGGGGGCGTTGTTCATGGTGCTGGCGGCCAGGTCCTCCATGGAACAGGCTCCCTGGCGCAGCGGAGCGGAGACCATGGCCATCCTCCGCCAGGGAGGTAGTTTTCCCCATATCGCCAGGAAGCTTGCCGACATCGGAAACAAAATCGTTCCATAAAGCCGACTTGGGAGGGGGGCTATATGGCCTGCCCGATTTAATATTTGCAGGAACCTGCTTTTTATCCCATAATTTATCCTCAAATCTGATAGAGCGCGCAATAGTGAACGGTTCATAAGCGCCCGAATCGATCATCTAATATCCCAGGAAAGACGCTATACTTCAGTTACGCGCATATGACGTATAATTGCACAGGGGCGTTGGTTGGGTCTTTGGAACAGATAAGGAATATTATGCCGGAAAACAGCGATCGGGAATTGGCCGAGATCAGGAGGAAGATCAAGGAGATTCTGGTGGAGGGCCTCTCCCTTGAGCACTGGACCCCAGAGGAAATCAAGGACGACGAGATCCTGTTTGGCCAGGGGCTTGACCTGGACTCTTTGGACGCGGCGGAGATCGCGGTGCTGATCCAGCGGAATTTCAATTTCATAGTGGGCGACCCGGAACAGACAAGGGAAGCCTTCTACTCCATCTCCACTTTGGCGGAATACATATACCAGAACACACAAGGGCAAGACTGACCGTAGTTCGGTCCGCACCTGTGGGCCCTGGCATGATAAGGCTGGCGTTATGAAATATGAACCGGTGGTTATCTCCGGCATGGGAGTGATCTCGGCCACAGGGGGCGATCTGGCCGAATCCCTGTCCTCACTGGAAAAGGGCCAGCGCAATTTCCTCCCCAAAGCCACTCTCTTCCCCACTTCCCTTGATTTCCCGGTTTTCCAGGCCTCCTCTTTGCCGGACAGATACCACCTGGAAGGGCGGAGGTCCATCAGCCTGGCGTTGTGCGCCGTGGACGAGGCCCTGGCGGAGGCCGGGCTTGCCAATGGTCTGGATGGCGCCAGGGTGGGTGTCTGCCTGGGCACCAC
>Ga0224511_10000463_pt1 | contig 19374 bp, 7 predicted proteins | sample SF_May12_sed_USG_2_FD_169988 | JGI IMG/M metagenome (GOLD analysis project Ga0224511, IMG submission 169988) | Sediment microbial communities from San Francisco Bay, California, United States - SF_May12_sed_USGS_8_1 | ecosystem: Environmental > Aquatic > Marine > Sediment | place: USA...
GAATCTCATTAACCATATTTTATGGCTTTGTGATGTCTCAATTTTTTTTCTAATCATTGTTCGTAGAATCCCTAATCGATTGTGCCCCTCAATTAGATGATAGGGCTCTTTCATATGCTCGCCAGGGTGACTTCTCGGATGCTCAATATTTCCGCCATCGACCGCAACAATAATCGGTTGGGGGAATGTACCATTCTCAAGCATGTAATTGGCTAGAAAACCCCTTGTACTTGGTTGTGATATAAACTTTTCACCAACATAATCATAGTGATCTAGTTCACCATCCAGATGATCTATCTGCATAATTTCATTATTTACAAAATCAACTAGTTCAAAAGTCCAATTTTCAGGGTGATATTTTTCCCATGATTCAATAAATATTTCATTGTGCCGGTAGCACCACTGTTCGATCACACATTTAGGGATATTGTCTAGTTTGTCAGGCCACATCTCTAAATAGCTTTCCAAGGTTTCCTCTGGCTCGAAATCCGGATTTACTTTGATAGGAATCATCTTCTAGGTCTCATTTATAAGTTTTATGAGTCTGAGTAAATAAATTGTCCTGGGATATCCTTATTTTAAAGGGAACGTACATGTGTATTTTACTGGAGCTTTACCATATACCTTTTTTAGTTCGGAAAATAAAGCAGGACATATTAATAATTCGGAGCCAAATAATCCTGGACGATCATCATGGTAGCTCTTAGGATCTCGTTCAATCCAAATATTGGTATAAGCAACAAGTTCACCGCTAGAGTTATACCACTTAAAGTCAAAAGGATTAGCCATCTCTAAATTGAATATTTTTTCATGAGATGGAGATATAACAATAGCATTAATATTAAAACTGACATTACCAAGTTGTAACATTGATAATAATGGTGATCCTATTTCATATTCAGTAGAATGCATTGAGTTATTTACCCAGCCTATATGGTCAACTACTGGCAATGATTTTGATAGAATGTCCGTTATATCTGTTGTTTCAGATGGAACTAAAAACGACACAGAAAGCCAAGCCCCCCCTTTGTTATCATGCCTAGTCCAGGCTGATTGCTTTTCATTTTCTACATGTGCAAGACGAATCCATCCATTATTTGTATATTCAATATCGCCAAAATCTGAGCTAGATTCAGAAGGTAACGATATAAGAGGACGTGGGACAAGGGCTTTACCTATTGAAACTTCAAAAGTACTAAGGCTATTAATTATATAAGTAATTTTGTCAATATTTTGAATATATGTTCCATCTTTCCATGCTGTAACTAAAATATTATGTAATGCTTGATCTAAAGCAGTTTCACAAATCTCATAATGCCATGGAATAACAGGACTAAATTCTCCTTCACGATCAGTACGATGATGTGCAATTTCAGCACGATTTTTTTGGTATAGTTTTATTTCACCTAAATGTCTAAGATTGTCAAGACAGTCAGAGTACTCTTTCTGTATTCCAATATAGTAGTTTGAAATATACGCCTCTGTACCCCAATAACTTCTATATTCTATCGGTGGTTTATAAGAAATAAGATTACCTAATTTAGGTTTATTTTTTTGACATAAAAGTCTTTTAGACAATGAAGATAACATTCCATAATCCATTTTGGAGTAGTTTATTATAATTTCTTTTGTATACTTATTATGTCCTAAACCCGCTATTTGATCTATTAGTGAGAAAGCTATCCTTGCATCTAACGTTGAACATGTTGTAGCAAGATAAGGACATAGAGCTGAGTCTATAGCTGCCACTTCATCATCACCTAAAACTGAAATCACGTTATAAGCAAAATATCTTCGAATTAGTAGTGGGTGTTTTGACATTCCCAATAGAATTTTGGCTAAAGATATATCTGGGGAAATATCATTACTAACAAATTCAAATTTGGGGAAGTATCTGGCTTTATCTTGTGTTGGCAGGCGTCTCTTTATGACTTCTTTTGCTTCCCCCCAAGATTCATACGCCTCTTTTTCCATGCCAACATGACGCAGAAGATTAATAAGGCCACTAGTCCAGCCATTGCTATATATAGGGTCATGAAAGCCGTCACTTATAATATTGGTAAGTGTTGTAAGTGCACTTTCTGCATTAAGTACATATGCTTTATTAAAGACATCTAACAATCTGCTTATTTTTGAATCAGACCATGCGCTGAAAGATAGAGTGACTGATATTAAATATGAATGTATAGCTAAGATATTTTTATTATACCGCTTAAATCCATCACCTAACTCATCGAATAGATCTCCTTGTTGATAAATGGAATACATCGTTTCTTTTTTAAAGTAATACAAATAATCAATTATACTAATTTCGTCATGACTTTCAGATAACTCAACAAACGAATAGCCAAGTTGATTAATTATTTCAGAATAATCAAGTCTTGTATCATAGCTAAGATCTCTAAGCTTCTGAATATACCGATCAATTGATGGAAAATCAGAAGATCCTACACAAAGATTACTTAAGGTGTCCTGGCGTTCATAGAGGTCAGTAAGTTTTTTGTGCCTAAAAGTTCTGTTGTCATTTTTTGTCTTTTTAAAATCATTTCTCCAAGTTTCTGGAATTGAAATACCTGCATTTTTAAGCTGTTTCTTTGCAGCAAGTAAATGATTGTTAATTTCACTTCCTGTTTGACCTTGAAGTTTTGCTAAAAAAATACTTCCTAGGAAATTTGAAATATTAGGGTTAGATACTTGGGTTTCGATAATCAAATTAATTTCATTAATTACATGCTCTGGCCTATTTCTATCGAGCGTACGTTCGATATATGGTACTGCAATAAGTGTGGCAGCACGTAATTGTGATGATGATTCCAGGAGGTTCATTCCAATATGAATCGTCGCTTCATCTATATACCAGCCATATGATTCACGCTCCATGTAACTTTTAGATAAACACTCTGCGGCAGAATTAACATCTATCCTGGAAACTGCTTTGAACCATTCAATGGGCGCGCTACTAGTAGATCTACCATCAGTATGGCGAACCACAGATTCACAAATTTCTTGTACATCTTGTATATCTTGTTCTTGTTTTGAAAGGTCTTTGTACTTTATTGCATCAATAGAACTTAATATTTCAAAGTAAGTGGTATCTTTCCTCATTCCATAACCAAATACAAATCTTGATATCAAGGACCATATCCGTTTTGCAGTTGAGTACCTGCCTGCATGTTGATAAAGAGCAGCACATGCTGCATACCTATCACGGAAATAATCAGCATAGCTTGCTGAAGAATCAGTGTATTGTTTTAACCATTTGGCATAATAGGCAATAGATGTCTTTGTTTCATTATTTACAGGCCATTGCATTAGATCTAATGCAATAGTTTCGGGTGTGACAGGGCAAAATGATGATCCAGATAACGATGTTGATTGCTGCTCAATGATTTTGCATACATGTATTATAGCTTTTAGTCGGTGCTTTCTGTCAGAAATATAATTAAATCCGTAAATTATCTCATTAGATATAATATTATGATAAGAATATAAATCGCATGATCGAGGATCTCCGAGAAATGGGCTAATCTCTCTTGATAGCAATGATAATGAATCGACAACTAAATTATTTCTTTTTTCTTCATCATTTTCCTTACTGGCTACTCTTATTTTTAAGCAGTATTTTTTCCATAGATTAAACCAGCTATCTTCATATATATCAGCAGCTATTACCTTAAGTTTTACTATTTCATTATTCTTTGTGAGAATATCTAATGATCTAAGCCAATCCACCACTTCACTTGTATTTTCTGATGGGTGGTTTTCTGGGAAGTCACATTTTTTCGCTATTTCATGATATTGATCTTTAGTAGATATATTGGCACCATAAGATGAAGCTAAAAGAGATCTTCTAATATCATTATTCTTTTCAATATTATCAACAAATTTTACTAAAAGTGCGTTCGACCACAGTTCCTTATTCAAACTTGCAGCATAGAATAGCAAATTTTGTATACTGCTCTTCCCTTCTTCATTAGCTGATGGGTACAATGATTCAAGTCTGTCTATAACCTTGCTAAAATATTTCTCTTTAAAGGATATAGAATATAAAGTGTAAATTATATTTTTTATATATGAATCTAATTGTGAACTTCCAAAAGACTTTATCTTTTTGTCTATAAACCCAATAACTCTTTTTACTACATTATCGGCGTTACCAATACAGCATTCACCATACAGCTTTAGTAAAGATAATTCCTGCTCGTTTTTGTGTGCATCGTGATTATCCTGATCGTTTTCAGTTTTTTCAAATGCATCATCTAAATCCAGATAAATATCCCATGGTGCAATATGTCCATTTTCATGAAGAAGCTTGCAAAACTTTAGACCTTCTAGCTTTGATAAATATGGCTTACCTTCGTATAGTAACTTCTGGCTTGCTACTCGATTAGTTATTAGAAGTACACCAAACTCCCAGAATTCGTTTGAAAACTCAAATTCATTAAATTCTGCTGAGTCAAGCGCACGATTCAACTCAATCAATCTTATTATTAATTTCCAATTTTTTAATTTACAAGCCAGCGACATTGAATAACGTAAGTTTTCTGCCATCTGACTGAAATTGAAACCAGAATCGAAAGACTTTTCTAGAAACGTTGGTTCAATATATTTAGCAATTAGTTCAGGCGTACTCGAACTTGCCAATATTCTCATCAAATATGTATAAGTTCGGGGGTCATTATAAAACCCAAGAGAAGCTAACCAACCAGCTACCGCATCAAATATATGCCTATTATCCTTACTGCCAGACAAGTCTTCACGCTCAAAGACATACCTTCTAAAGCTTTCATGAAATATACGTATTCCACTAAGGTTTTGTTGATTAGTTAGCACCGACGAAAGTGACTTTAATCCATTGGTTACCATGTCATTGGTGAAAATATTTGGGCCAAGTATTTCTTCTATCTCATCAGATTCAATCGCAAATGGAGTGGCGGCAAGAAGCAGAGCAATATTTGACCCATGCTCACCTAAATCTGAAAGAAGATGTTCGTAATAAACATTAATATCATTATTGTATCGAGGTAAGTCACTGAGTATATTTTCTACAGACGCAAGCTCGCCTGATAATACTGCTTCAAGTAATGCTTTAATAATATAAGTTGCATACAGTGGATTCCCTTCTGCCTTTTTAACAATCGTATCTAATAATGAGTTAATATATTTTTCATCAAACGCGCCGAAAGGTTTTACACCATATGCTATAGCGAGATCATTTATATCAGATTTTGACCATCCAGGTATGTCATGAGTAACTGGATTGTATTCAGAATATAGTTCAGTTATTTTGTCGTATTGCTCACCTGGCTGCGTTCCAAAAATAACGTAAGCATTATCTGGTAAAACTAAATTAGAAAATGGCTCAAGTAAGTTTGTATCAATAGGTGATAATTCTGGGTATCTATTTAATAATCTTGGCAGATGATCAAGACCGTCAATAATTAATATTAATTGATCATGCTTTGATGCTGCATCAACCAACTCTTGTAGCTCTCTTATGCTTATTGAATATTTTGATGTAATTGCTTTATTTAAGGTTCTATCCTGATCTAAAATATCTGCAGCAATATTAGCAAATGCAACTTGTGTTGTGGCAAGACGTGGGTCTTCGTCTATAGGAGATATATAGCAGTGATGCTTACCGATAATACTGTTGCTAACGCTCAAACTTTCAGCCAGTAAACTTAGAAACCATGACTTCCCAGTTCCAGGACCACCACGGAGAATATGAACTTTAGACTCCTTCAGCTTGCCTTGAAATTCACACTGAAGAGACTCGCGCGCCTGCACTACTGCTTTGTTTATGGGTATTTCTTGGGGTAATCGGCCAAAGTTAGTGATTAGTTGCAAATCCACTTCGACTTCCGTCTTAGTTATTTCACGTTGGTCCTTTCGTGCACGTGTCGCCAACTTGATTACTTGTGCTGAAAAATCTTCCGCATTTCTATGCTGATGGGGATACCTTCCAATACCTATTGAATCTATAACCAACCTGAGAAGAACATTTTCAAGATCGCCTGGGTCAAACAAATTGCTTGAATAATCTGGCAATCCTGAATGTAGTGTTAAGTTAGCAATCTTTCCTATATCTATATCTGCCTTTACTTTATTACTTACCTGCTCTTCAATTGAGGCCAACCACTTAATTAATTTTGTCTTTTTAACTTTTGATTTATCGATATTGTAGCTTTTACATTGTAGATCCAGCAGATCTATTTGATTAGAAACTAATATCAATCCATCAAGGTCATCGCCACTTGGAGTCAACCAATTAGTTGTAAGATGGTATTTCGACTTACATGACTCTGGATCTTTAAGGACTGACTCAACGAGATCCTTAAGAAGATAGCTTGTATATGAATTGCTTAGGCTACTAAGTGTTAATACTCTAGATTCACTATGTTTTATTTGATATTTGAATATTTCTGAATTGGTCGTAATAACAAGATCATCAAATGCATCACCCGCGAACAATTTCTTATCTATTCGTACACTTTCCCAGTCTTTCACTAAGCACTTTATAAGAGCAATACCCGTTATCAAGTCTTGATATTCATAACCTTTATGCGCATTAGTTAGCGAATTATACATTACAGAAAATTAACATCCCTATATTGAATTAACATTAGTAAGTTCTGCTAATATAGCAGGCTATATTTCGCCATATTTTGGAACGCTCATATTCATTTACTTTATAAGAATTACAGTTTTATTCTATTAAGTTCAGCTTCAAATTTATTACGTGCATCTTCAAATTCAGTATCCATATAACCCAGGTCATGAAGCTTTAGCCATAATTGCAAGCCAGCAACTAATCCATGATTGTTTGATTCTTTATCAACACCGTTTAAATAAATATCAGGGTCTAACGCCATATCTTCAGGATACCAATCTATATGGCCAAAGATATAAATATCATCTCCCTGCCAACCTAATAGTTTTTCACCGGAAGCTAATTCATCGATAAATTCTTTAGGTTTGTAGATCCCATGGATATAAATATTATTCTTCCACGCCATGGCAACAAAAGCAGCCAAGTAAGCCCTTGGCTTCCAGTAGCTAAATAGCCAGTTATTACATAAGTGATAACGATAAATAGATTTATCTCCTACGTAGCCAATCGTTTCCTGAATAATAACAATGGCTTCAGCACGATATTTAGATTCTTCTGGCGCAATCAAGACACCAATCAACTCATCATCTGGATTATCGGCTTTTAAGCTCTCTATGAACTCAAGTGCTTTTGAAGGTTTTTTATAAAAATCATGAAAAGTATATATTTGTGCTTCTGCACCATCTAGCCACTCACGTCTAATAGCAAACTTTTTACAAACAGAATAAAGCATGTCTTCTGTTAACTTTGACAATAACTTGTTATCATCTTGAACGTCAGCCAGTGTTAGCCCATGGCCAAAAAATCTAGGAATTTGATTACGGTGGACACCGTGATTTTCGAAGACTTCAATAAAACGAGAAACAATAGTAGGTGCGTCAATATCAGGACTTAGTGTTTTATCTTTCTTATAAAGCTTATAAATAGCCGCAACAATCGTAGCAAGACCTAAAAGAATTGCGATAAGTGATTCAGTAGTAGCTAACCATTGCATGTAAATCAATCAGCCTCAATTTCTTTTAATTTTTTACCTTCCTTTGTCTTCCATGAAGTAAGCCCATTAGAAGCCCCATCTCGGATAGATGCAGCGGCAAGGCTGGGACTGGTGAATTCATGATCTCTTGAGAAAACATAACGATTACCCTGCTCCACCAGAATGCCTTTTTCAACAAGCAACTTACGCCGCACGCGCGTTCTAGCAGAAGAAGGCCTATCTTCAAGCACGGCCTCTGAGTCCTTATAAACAATAAAACCATTATCGGTTCGATTGCCGTAAGCGGTTAAACCTTTTATCTTACAAATGAGCCTGTCATCGACTGCTTTCGCAGTTACCTCTGGCACTGAGAATAAATATGTACCCATCACAGGCAATAACTTCAATATTCGATCAAGGAAAATATCCATCTCAGCCTGATCGGCTTCAGGTAACCTGGCGCCACTATTCTGGTTATTTTGAATAACTCCCTTTCCAGCCTTATTACCAATATCGATTAGCTTACCCTCAAGGTATTTAATGTGTGCTTTGGTGAGGTTCTCATCTTTACTGACGAAGGCAACAACCTGATTCCAGAATTCTTTTGATACATGCTGCTTTAATCGCTTCGCAACTTCTTCTGCCTCTCCCACATAAACTGAAGGCTCACCAGTATCAATATCATTACCAACTAAAAAATAAACGCCTGGGCGACTTGCTTCTTCGCGCTTTGCCAGCTCATCCAGTTCTTTTCTGGAACAGGCAATAGCTTTTCCTGACCAATTGGATATTTCGGCGGTTCTTAGGCTGGAGGCAGAGCCTTTGGCGAGGAATATTTTAATTGATAGTGGTTCGTTCATTTCTGCTCACATTAGAATATTAGAAATAATTTTTCTCTGACCCGGGTTTTTTCGTACATATTTACGCTTATTAAGAATTTAACAGATCTCGATACTTGAGGAATCCATTTGATCCAAACTTATGTACTAATTCAACAGCCTGTTCTTTTACATCATCAATTAATAGCGCTTCTATGAGTATCTCTTGGGCAGCATCGTCCCAGCTAAAGTACATTCCTGGTATCTTTAGCTTATCTAGCATCAAAGACATGCAATTAAGAACTTTTGTAGAGTCAGTTTCAAAGTAATTGCCAAGTTTTCTTGCTGCAAAGTCGAGATCATCGAGTTTATCTTGAACTTGTAACAGTTCATAAAATTTACTCAGTGCCCACTCCTTATGCATTACATCAGCATCCATCCACCAGCAAAAACCTTCAAGCTCTTCATACTCCTTTGTCTCAATAGCCTGTTCTTGACGCCATTCATATAATTTTTTGAGTCGATCTTCAATACCTTCTTCCAAGCCGTCAGGGGTATTACCAAGACTTCGACCAATAAACTCGATAGCATATTTACGTAGCTTTAATGGTGCGTGCTTATAAAATATTTGAATGATTTCATTATCAAGTTCAAATTTCGAACGCCAATAAAACGTGATTAAATGTGCCGCCAGGTTCTCTAGTGTTCGTTCTCTATCATCACTCTCTTCAATACCAGATAGCTTCTCTGCATATTTGGTATAAATATCAGGTATAACTTTCAACGTGTCATCATAAGGCTGACAGAATGTTACATAAGCATCCCAGGCAGCATCACCCAAGCCAAGATCATCATCAGAAAATACGCGAGATTTTGCCTCAGTTGCCCAGCCTTTATCTAGCAATATCAACCAGGGATAAAATTGGCCGTAGACAGACCGTATTGCCAGTGATGGATCATTTTCGGGATCAAGATGTTCGTCCAATACTCGTCTTATTTCAGGAATATCATCAAAACATATTTTTTTGTCTGTTTTACGTGTGTGTTCATGTGCAACCCATAACCCATACTCAATCAATGCATGCATAGCCTCACCACGAACCGTATTAATGGCTAGCGTGGTAGGCTCCATATTGCTCCCACCATATTCTGCTTCGTATTCAGGGGTTGGATCAGGATCTTGAGTTAATATCAGAATAAGAGACCAAACTTTTTCCTTTAAGTCTATTGGTATTTGGCCATCACCTTTTTTAAAACCAGCATTGAGTAAACCAGCAATAGTTTTTCTACACCAAGACCAGTCTGGATCTTCATCTAAATCATGCTCCTGTTCTAATTCAATATCGTAATCTTGAGAAAGCACCCAATCAGATAAAACTATAATCTCAGACCATGACTGGTGATCTAAATTAGATATATTATCTCTTAATCCCTGGAGCATACCTCTAACATACGTTGGTGAAAGCCCCTTAAACAAAGATGCTGAATGTTTAAATTTATCTATATTTTTCTTTATAGCTTCTGAAAGTTTACGACTTAACCCCTCAGGCGATGGGTCCATGCTTTTTCCACTTGGTCTCCATTCCTTCAGCTCTGTTAGCAGTTGATTAATATCTTTATTATTGATTTCTTCGACTGTCATAGGGCTAGTTGGCCCAACCCATGATGTAGTGTATGAGGAATATTCAGGGTGATCAGGCGCACCTTTCTCTTCCACTAAAGCATAGTATTCAGCTAGCTTTTCACCATCCAAATGATTTCTAATTAGATGTAAGCGTGTTTTTTTCCAGTAAGCTTTATAGTCTTCAAGCTCTTCTTCAGCAGGTGGAGCGCCTTCATGGTCTGCATACCTACTGATGTAGTCATCTAAATCAACTCCATGCTCAATCCAGTTGTAGACAGTATTTTGTGTATCTTGTCCGACCAGGTTAAAAGCCGAATACAATAAGAGCGAATACTCATTGCGGGTACGTGAGCTTTCATATAAATCTGTGTTTCCGATTAATTGCTCCGTAAGATCAAGATCAATCTCTGGAAACTTAACGCTCAGATATATAGACAATCTTTTGAAAATCGCCCATTCATATTCATTTAACTTTTGAACAATTTCCTTAAATAGACCATCATCTTTATTGATTAGAGCTATAGATAAATCTCTTAAAAACACTAACAAGCATTCTTTTATACCGCTAACATGGCGAGTTTGTTCATTATCTTCTAGGGTATTTCGCCATACCCATGAAAAATCATTTGTAGGGTCTTTGTTTTCTAAACTTAATACAGTTGACATATGTTCAAATAAATACGTCAAGTAATGAATATTATTTTCACTACTTAATATGAATTTTGTCACATATTTACTCAGAAATGACTGATATTCCCAATCAGAATACTTTGCCCTTATATCAGTGCTTTTATAATAAGAGTCCGTTCCAGGCTCTCCCGATTCTCTGATAATTGCATCTGCCTTCAAAAGCTCTTTGACTAAATTAAAAGCAATCTCTTCATTACAGCCTTGAATATGTAATATCAACTTTCCTGCAAATCCTGGATATAAACCATATAAGTTTTCTTTCGATTGGCACCATTCAATCTCACTCTGCAATAACTCAGCCGCAATCTCACATGGCAATTTCATCATTACTTCTATCGCACGTTCGTGAATCCTTTCGTCATCAATAGCAGCTATAGAATTAAGATATTCAGATACCTGCTGTGTTTTTGTGTCGGCGACTTTTAACAAGTAACCCATAAAGTACCAATCGAACTGATTGTTTTCTAGAGTTGGAATTTTTCCAGAACGGAGATTTTTAATGAGCTCTGAATTTAGAATCACAGCTGCCCATTCATCATCTTCTATCTGTTCAAAAAAATACTGACAAATAAATGGATTATCCAGATAAGTTGATATTTCTTTAAAGCAATCACCAAAGCTCGCTCCATCTGCTGAATTAATGAGACTATCTAATAAGTCCAGCTTTTCAAAGAACATCAAGTTACTCATAATGAAAGCTCCGGAGGATTAAATGGGGATATAACTACAGGAACAGGAAGCCCACTCCATTCTTCGATGATTTTAGTTATAGGCATGAAATCGTCCTCTGACTCTCTATCATATCTAATTACAATCAGCCCATAATCTTGATATTCCTTATTTGCAATCTCTTCAGCCTTATAATCACGAATTTTGCCTTCATCATTATGCTTGATTATTGATGGCAGCAATATATATTGATCTGGGACTCCTTTTTGTCCCTCTTCAATAAAGTCTTTTCTAATATCATCACATAATACTAAGATTTTTCTTAAGGCATCCTCGGTCAACCCGCAACCCAAAAACACAACTGAGCGATAGGTAAATAACGGCTCTAGAAATGATCGCAGACGAGGCTTTGCTCCTGCATAGTGTTTTTCAAAATCACTTTTGCAGAGTATTAAATCGTTTGGGCCAACATCTCCACCAAATTCCACATACCCATGAATATAAAAAATTGAATCGCGATTCAGTAAGGTAATGTCAGTCCCATCTCTAAAACTACAAATAGATTTAGCTTTTTTAATTCCTCTACCTGCTTCAGCGAGTAGAGGATCAAAGTTGATAGTTACATAGCCTTGGAATTGCGTATTGACAAGATAGTTGTATGCTCTTGGTACTGATACATTTTCATTGCCAAATATGCTACTTAATGTTCTACAGTAAGCATCTTCATTATTCTCCCTAGCCATTTCAGCAAGTTCCATCAAATCATTGTTTGGTCTTTCACTTTCAAAATCAACATCGCAACTGCCACAAAGAGTTCGTACTAGATTTTCCCAGCTAGGATACTCTCGCATTGAAAACCCTGATCCAACAAACGCAACCACATTACCGTTCTGAACTAGTGATGTAAGTTTTGAAAGTTCTGGTGTGTTAATGTAGCTTTTCATAAGCTAAGCCACCAATCCCTTATTGGTTGTTGTGATGAGTTTTTTTGCATCGCCATAATCTGTTATGAGTTGTTGCCCTAGTTGGTCACCATTTAAGGTATCTGTCCCCAATTAATTTTCATTTCTTATTCAAAATCGATCTTATCAATTTCCTGCATGATGCGGTGTGTTTCGCTCAGGGCGACGATGGTTTTCTGATAATGCAGAATATCTTCAAAATCAAGTGTTCGATCTTTGCGGTCTTTTAACCATTTTTGTGCGGGCTGGTAGCCACCGATGTAGAACTCCCAGGCGGTTAGCGGTATCTGGTCGAAGTACTGGGCATCGTTTATCCAAATTCTGCCTAGCTGGTTTTCGGTGTCGTACAGTTCCCAGTCTTTTTTGGTGATTTTACGTGTTACCGAATTATCACCATCGATGGGATAAGTGGTGATGTAGTTTTCAACCGCTTCGGATTCCAGTAGATGAATCTGGCGTAACTCTCCGCCGAGTTTTACCAGCGCCCAGAATGTTTCTTTGTCTTTTGGGTATGGGATGCGGGGGAAATCTATTTTTAGAAATTCTTTGTATTTTTCTCTGTAACTGGGGGAATGTAGGGCGGCGTAGATGTAGTACACAATATTAATTGCCAAGAAGTTTTTCTTCATTAGCTTTTCAAAATACGAAACAAATTTAGTATTAATGTTTAATATTTCAGCTTTAGAGCTTTCATCATTTTCGACATAATTAGTATTAGCATGGAGATATAAAGGAAACACATAATTATTATCAAGAGATGAAGCAATAGACTTATCTGTTATAAGATTCGTAATAAAATATGTATGCGAATAATTTCTATTACTTCTAGCTGAAACAAGGGAGATGTTGTTTTCTTTAAGATGACTCATAACATCAGCTCTTGGCCTTCCCATAAAGCCACTAGACTCACCTGTGTAACAAGTATATCTAGTATCAAATGGACGATATGATACAGGCAATATTTCAGGTGAGTTCTTTATCAAATCATCTTTAGCATCCAAATAGCTCCATCCAGGGCTATTTTTTCTTTTATATTTCCTTTCAAGCTCATCAACATCAAGCTTAACAAAATCACTCAAAACTTCACTTGCTGAATTATGAGACATTTGAATAGAAATATCATCACACTTGGTTTCAATGCCAGTACTGTATTTATCAAAAATCTCGGAAATATTAAATCCTTTTTCATATTTATTTTTTAATTTAAAATCTATATTTGCGAAGAAATAGTATTTTTCATCAAGATCAATTTTCTTCCAATCAACTGATCTCAGATCATTCTTATTTAAAAAACTATACTTAGCATCTCTTTTTCCATATACATCACTCCCAAACACTTCACCAATACTTCTTTTTTCTTTCTTCTGTTTAATAAAAATATTAATACTAACGCCCTGCATAATATCAAACACATTTTTATCAACTGAGCCATCCAGTGCAGTTTCTTTTTTCTTAGAGTTACCATGCAAATCCAAAATATAAATTTTATCAAATGACTCTAAAAGGCTTTTCCGCATCTGACGATGTGTTATCCCATCAATAAAACTATTATTAGAAATATACGCCAATACTCCTTCACCATTTTTATCAATCAAATATTGTCCATAACGAATAAATTTAATGTAATCATCATCAAGATTTATCTTTCTTTCATTCAAATCCTTTTTGTAATCTGCCAACAAATCCTGTATCCACTCCCCTTTATTAGAGCTACTAACTGCATAAGGCGGATTCCCCAAAACAACCATCACCGGTGTATCCCTTTTAACATTATTCGCCTCATTCGCTTCACTACTCAGCCACGATGAAAACAATGTATTGGTATCCGGATGATGTTCTTCCAGCGAATTAGTCAGAAAAATATTAAACCGCTGGTCTTTTGTTGGTTTATAACCGGTTTCAGTTAGCAACATATCCAGCTTTAAATGTGCCATTGAATAAGAGGCCATCAATAATTCAAAACCATTCAGGCGCGGCACTAGTTCGTTTTCTACATAGCCACTCCATGCGCCCTGCATGGCTTTGAATTTTTTGTTGTAGATGAATTTGACCACTTCGGCGAGGAAGGTGCCGGTGCCGGTGGCGGGGTCGAGTACCTGGACTTTGTGGACTTCTTTTTCGATTTCGACATAACCGCTTTTGGTTCGTCTGTCTGGCTGATCGGTTTGTAGTTTTACTTTTGTTTTTGAGGTGTCAGCTAAACCTTCTTTTAAACCGAATTCGGTTTTGAGTATTTCGTCAACACCGCGCACGATGAAGTTGACCACGGGTTCGGGGGTGTACCAGACACCACGGGATTTTCTTAGTTTGGGGTCGTAGGCGGCGAGGAAGGTTTCATAAAAGTGGATGATCGGGTCTTGTGTCTGCGTGCTTTTGCCGAAGTTTTTCAGCAGGTCTTCAATGTTGGTGGCGCGGAATACTTCGGCGAGGTTATCGACCGTGGTTTTTATACGCTCGTCAATATCAACACCGGCAACATGATTAAACAACTTACGCAAAAACGGATTGGATTTTGGAATAAGTTCAGCGGCTTCCTGTCGGCTGAAGGTGTCCAGCGTTTTGTCGTGCAGGCGAGCGGCAAACATGCCATAAGCGAGGGTTTGTGCGTAGATGTCGGCAAAGCCCTGTGGCGTGAGGTCATGTATCAGGATGCTTTTAAAGGTTTCGTATTGCTGCTTTAAGGCACTGTTGTCGGCGCTCTCTTCATCGGAGGTGATGGCTTTTTCCAGTATGTTTTCCAGCAGTCGCGCTTTGGCTGCCATCATTTCAGCGAGTTTTTTCGGTGATTTGATAGTTTGGCTGATGAAGGTACAGAAGTCCTGTAGCTGGTTGCTGAATTGCTCAAAGTTCTCGGTTAGTGGCCTGACGGCTTTGCCATCGACGTTGATATCGCCGATACGGATTTCAGCGACCAGCTCACCATTCTGGTAAAACAGGAACCATAGGTAGTCGGTGATGATGAGGTTATCCAGCGCCTTTTTGTAGCGGGTAAACTGTTCCTTGTACTGTGAACCACTGAGGTCTTTTCCTACGTCTTTGGCTTCGATAAAGCCAATGGGGATTTTGCCTTTGGTGATGACGTAATCAGGGTTACCGCATTCGGTGACGTTGGCGGGTTCGTTAGTGATATCAACACCCGGCACTAATTCACGAATTAAACCTTCAAGATCTGCCCGGTAGGAATGTTCACGAGAAATACCGGATTTGAATCGTTTATCAACTATTTCGATGTACTGGCTTAGATTCATTATTTCCTTATTGCCTTATTATTTACGGCGTATTAAACCACATCAGAGCCGCTTTGAGGTGTTTAAACCCACAAAATCAATGGCTTTGTAGCCGCTTCAATTAATACTTAGGTATTACACTAGATACTCTTTTCAGCACTTATAAGACCGGACAAGCCCCAGAATACTCACTAAATTTAGAAGATCAATAATCCTTACCCTCTTTCAAGTAATGACGATCAATGACAATTTTGATTACTATCGTTAACGAGTGTTTACGACTAGTCTGCACAGGATATGCACAGGAGAGAAAAACAGTGAGAATTTAAGGAAGAAAAACTATGGAGAAAAACAGAATAAACTGCTATTTATCAATGAGATAAATGGTGCCCAGGGCCGGAATCGAACCGGCACGGTGTTGCCACCGAGGGATTTTAAGTCCCTGTATGTCGTTTTGAAGCAGCCAATTTGTCGTTTATAGCTAAAAGATCCTGATCTGGTGGGCTTTCTTGACCATGAATCTGTCGTTATTAGCCTGAACTGGCCGTTGAAACCACTACCTGTGGAGACGGTAAAAGCCTTGAATTATGATGTTCTTAACCTAATAATCGCTTCAACACAGGCATCATAAATTATCTAATTTAATCTAGACACGATAACCTAAATATAGTACAACTTAATAACCTAAATATAGGAAGACGCAATAACCTAGATATGGGTAAACTCGATAACCTAAAATGTAGATAGAATCATGGCCACACCCTCAGACAAACTTGCGCAATCTTTAGAAGCCTTAAAGTCACTTCAAGACCAAGGCATCGTTGCTATTCGCACAAATAATATAAGTCGCGTTCACCGAGAACGTTTGCTTAAAAACGGGTTCATCAAGAAAGTCATGAAGGGATGGTACATTCCTTCACGACCTGACGAACCAACGGGAGAAAGTACCGCATGGTACGCTTCATTTTGGGGGTTTTGCTCTGATTACTTAAATGCCAGATTTAATGATGAATGGTGCCTTAGTCCTGAGCAATCACTTAGCATCCATAGCGGCAATTGGAACGTACCAGGACAACTACTCGTCCGTTCACCTAAAGGCGGTAATAAACCAACGTTTCTCCTTCACGAAACATCAATTTTTGATATGCGTTTGGAGCTGCCAGATAAACAAGACCGCACAACAAAAAATGAAATACAAATAATGACCCTTGCAGCTGCTCTAGTCAGCTGTTCACCGGGACATTTTTCTGCGCACCCTATTGAAATGCGCGCTGCATTAGCGATGGTAGAGGATGCTTCCGATATATTGCGCCGACTGCTCAGTGGTGAGCACAGCAAAGTCGCTGGTCGTTTAGCTGGTGCATTTCGCAATATTGGTCGTGACAATATTGCGGAAAATATTATTGATACAATGGAGTCTGCTGGTTATACGGTTAATGAGAACGACCCCTTTGAAGACAAGTCATTAATTATATTTTCCACGCGCGAGGTATCTCCATACGTAAATCGTTTACGCATGAGCTGGGCGGCTATGCGTGAGCCAGTACTGAAATATTTCCCACCTGCTCCCAGCACAGTAATTGATACACAAACCTACCTAAAACAAGTTGATGATATTTTCATCACCGATGCTTATCACTCCCTATCAATCGAAGGCTATCAAGTAAGCACCGAGCTAATTGAACGTGTACGTAGTGGCAATTGGAATCCAGATTCAGATGAAAACGACCGAAATCAAAGAAATGCCTTGGCCGCGCGTGGATACTGGCAAGCATTTCAGGCGGTAAAAGAAAGCCTTAAAGAAGTCCTTAATAAAAAATCGAGTGGGCTTGTCGCTGAAAAAGACCATGGTAAATGGTACAGGGAATTATTTGCCCCATGTGTCACAGCAGGTATCCTGGAAGTAACAGATTTAGCAGGCTATAGAAACCACCCAGTTTATATTCGTAGATCGATGCATGTACCACCAAATTACGAGGCTGTACGCGAACTTATTCCGACCTTCTTTGATCTATTACAAGAAGAAAAGGAACCCGCTGTTAGAGTTGTATTAGGGCATTACTTCTTTGTTTATATCCATCCCTATATGGATGGCAATGGTCGAACTGGTCGTTTTTTAATGAATGTTATGCTTGCAGGAGGCAGCTACCCTTGGACAGTAATTCCGGTAACCAAACGTAATGCTTATATGGCGGCACTCGAAGAAGCCAGCGTTGAGCAAAATATAGTTCCCTTCACAAAATTTTTAGCTGAATTAGTCAATGACAGACTAGAAGGCAAAGAACTTCCTTCTATATAATTTATTATGTAGGTGTTCTGACATGATTATGAATATGCCTCGGTACTCGACTTTCAAGTAACTGAACAGGTATCGGCTCTATCCTGTCATATTCATCTGGAATATCCAGGCTGTCAATGAGCATGCAAAATTGACCTACACCCTGTGTGTAGTGGCCAAGTTCTTTTAATCACAGAATTATTTATCATGCAGCTATTTTATTATTTCATAGGCATTTGCCAATATGTGCCCATGTTTTAATTATTTGGTATTTAAAGATATTTGCTAAGTATTAATTAAGATCGGCTAATTAATGTCCCCAGTACCCCATTATGACTTGCTCTGTACCACTACACCCCCCCTGCCCTTATAGGTTAGTGGTTAACCTGGGAATTCTGTTAGTAACTGTACGCTCACTACAAAACAAGCATAATGAAAGACTCTTTTCGGCCAGAAGCTGACGCTCAATAACCGTAGTCTGTCCCCCATTATGAGGAATATGAGAGAATCTCTTGCTGATTTGTCAGATTTCTTTCGACATAGTCTCCAGCGCAGTTTGAATATCGGAAAGTAATTCACCGGTTTCCGCAAACGACGAGCTCATCAAATAATGGACAACCATTCATACAAACCGAACGGTGACCGCACTCTCCACAGCGATCTGAACTGAAGTAATTTCGAAACGCTCCCATGTCTCGAGACTTTGTCCAAATGTCCAGGAGTGTTGTCTCGCTGACCAACTGATCGCCTTCTACCAAACCACTCTGGAAAGAACAGGGATATACCTTCAGATCCTCCGACACGTACATCGAGAATCTACCCGCATCGCAAGCATCAACCATTGAAGTATTGGCATTCGTGCGTGCAAACACTCCGCTCACGCAACATGCGTCAAAACCAACCTTCAATTTCTTCTGAGGTGAGGTAGCTAATCTGAAAAATTCTTCCTGCCTTGTACTGTGTCGCAAGAGCTTCTTCTCAAACACTTTTCGACCAGATGGTTTGTAGTTCAGAAAGACAATGGCATTAATGTCCCTCAGAAATTCGGGTGGATCATTGAGCCAGTCTATTGCAGTGTCGATGCTGACGGCATCCAGTATGAAATGAACATTGGTCTTGATACCGTTGTGAATAAGTTTCTTGATTGTATTAGAAGTTTCATCGTACGGTGGATATGCAGAAATAGCGACAGCACCGCAATGCTTTCGTGTGGTATCGATGATTTCATCACTCAAGCCACGACCGTTCGTAGTGTAGTTCGGAACTACTCCTTTGGAAGCTGTGTACTCAAGGATTTCAACGAAGTCTGGATGTTGGTTGGGGTTACCGCCCCCCAACGCTACTTGAAACGTCCCCATATCTGCAGCCTGATCAATCACACTCTTGTAGTCATCCAGCGCCATGTGTTCACCGTGCCTAGTCGAGGACTTGTAGCAAAATGAGCAGCCTTTATCGCACCAATTCGTGATTGAAATGTCCATCAGCTCCGGCCCGTGTGGTGACCAGAACGGGTCTTTCTC
>Ga0224511_10000464_pt1 | contig 19361 bp, 4 predicted proteins | sample SF_May12_sed_USG_2_FD_169988 | JGI IMG/M metagenome (GOLD analysis project Ga0224511, IMG submission 169988) | Sediment microbial communities from San Francisco Bay, California, United States - SF_May12_sed_USGS_8_1 | ecosystem: Environmental > Aquatic > Marine > Sediment | place: USA...
CCGCTCAATAACTTTAGTTTGCTTTGGCCTATTGACACCAAACTTGCTGTATGGGTAGCTTACATCAAGAGGCAGCTAGGGATTTCTAACCAGGTGTCTGTGATCAAGGTCAAGGTCACTGTTACTTAAAATAGAAATTCAGTATCCGCTCAATAACTTTAGTTTGCTTTGGCCTATTGACACCAAACTTGCTGTATGGGTAGCTTACATCAAGAGGCAGCTAGGGATTTCTAACCAGGTGTCTGTGATCAAGGTCAAGGTCACTGTTACTAAAAATAGAAATTCAGTTTCTGCTCGATTACTTTAGTTTACTTTGGCCTATTGACACTAAACTTGATGCATGCAACCAATGCAACCAAAATAACGATATCATTTTTTCATCATTGCCATCTTTTATTTCTTATTCCTGTCACATAAATACTTGGTTGAATCGTTGAAAACCTGGTTTTCGTCGCATTGCGGCGTTTCTTGTTAATGAACAAAATAAAAGAAACACGTGTACTTTTGGTGCGTGCTGGTGTTTTTAGTATTTCAACGAATACCATTTTAGAAAGAGATTTTATGTGTGTCACGTAATGCCGGTTATATTTTATGGGTACTAAATGTTTTATACAAATACATTAAAATTAGTCCCACTGATTTCACTGTATCACTATTTATAGCATCAATATGTCTGTGGTGGATGTTACGACATTCAAACAAACGGGTTGTATGATATTTAAATACAATAGTAATTGTTGCAACGAACGTTTACGCTTTCAAAGAACGTGATCTGTCTTGACATATATTGCATTAATATAAACCGATTTAATCTTACTTTAATTAGATATCCAGTTTTGATACAATAAATAACGTCAGCATTCTTTGCCTGTCAATTGAAAATAACAAGTCTAAATACTAGCCAGTATTTTGGCCACCAAAAACAATCATGCACATGCTGTGATAGAGGCGACCATTGATGCAAATTCACGTTACCGGCCGCGCAATGAGCCTTGTTGAAACAAATGCGTTTTTATGCCCCCGCTATTCGAAGAATATCCAAACTCGGGTCGAGTTCGATTTGGGTTACAATCCACTAATTTCGGACAGAGTTAAGGGCCTTTTATAAAAACATAGTACATAAAAACATAGTACAAAAATTGGTGTCCGCTCAAAAACTTTTGAATGACTGCATCGATTCCATTCAAATTTGGCATGTTGATATATAATATCAAAACACAGGTCGAGTTCGATTATGATTACAATCCACTAATTTTGACGGAGTTATGGGCTTTTTTTAAAAACATTTAGCGGGGGCATCTGTGTCCTATGGACACATTTCTAGTTCTTCAGTAAAGGAAAGAGAGAAGCTGATTTGTTTTTCTATAAATCAAGAATTCTGTAAATTGTGGCGATATTATATATAAAAATAAAACACGAGATTTTATGCAAGATAATGATACAATTTTCCGACAAGGTGGTTTTAAATGTAATAAACTAATGTGTATCGAGGCGCAACGAATCATAATAACGATGTGGTTTATTTTGTCAACATATCCTTTCTTATATAGTACATGTTTCACTCTTTCTACAAAAGTCAGAAGGCAGCACATAAGAATCAATCACCCCTATACACCACGCCAATTTTGGACTTTAAATGGGGTAAACATGCATGAACGTGTATGTGTGACATAGCGTGAACCAGAAGCTACAAGTGAATACGTTCCGTTTCGTTACGTAAATCATAACTCATAAACAAGCTGTCGTTCCTACATTGTATATAGACACGTCAAGTAGATTGTCAATACAATAAAACATTTTGTTTGTTTTTGTCACGGTGACCAGACGAATCATCCATTGAAGATTTGATTTATTTAGACCGACTTTATACAAATGCATTGTTATTGTAAGGGGCAGCGATCTCTGAAAATTTTTTTTATGTATTGATAATATTTAGTGACTAAATGTTCACAAAAGTAGTTTCTCATGTTCTTAGGTTACCGTCTGAAGCTTTGACCATGTTGTACTTAGAAATGTGTAACGTTTAAGAAAATCATGTTATTTATAAGTAAATTGTTTCAATACAATTATTTTCCTGTTTTATAAACAAGTTGGTGGGTACTAAGAGAACAATACTTACTGTATTTCATTTGTACTTCAGTTTTAACTCATTTCAACAAGTTATGCTAAATAATTTACGGTCTTACGAATTCAATCAATTGTCAGTGTTAGATACCATATATTGTAACTAGTTACAACGAGTGTTTACATTTTGCAAGAACATATCGGTATTGTGCTAAATTGCAATATTTTGACAATTCCACATCGAATTGAAGTAGAATATCCGGTTTGTGGCATAAACTAACAACATGGATTTTCTATAAGCTTTATTTATAGCACATTTTATATAGTTAAAAAGTGTATTAGCTAGTGTTTTGACCATCAATCTCATCATTTACTCGGATGCACATGCTCTGTTGATAGACGCGACCATTGATGCAGATTCACGCTACTGACTACTAACGTGAAATGACCCCTGCTAAAACAAATGCGCTCTTTCTTGAGTTAAAGAGTGGGGAGCTGAAATGTTTCGGAATCAAAAAAAAAATTGAGTCCGATATATGTAGTTAACAAGTAAACCTCATGTAAGTATTTCGTGCGAAGGTCGTGGATGGTTCTACATTATTGAACGAGCAAATAGTGAAATAGTTAATACTTTGAACACTTATGTGCGTGTGTGGCTAATTTCTTTGTTTGCGTTAATACCTAACACCACTGCATGCCACCAATCTCAAATAATATAAACTGAAGAGATGTTCAAATAAAGAATGTTGTAAAGAATGTACATATGTCAAGTTTAAGGGCACCATGAAAAAATGGCCGGTACAAAAACTAACACACAGAACGACACACACACATACGTACAACAACAAGACGCAACAGACATTTAGAAAAACTATATTTGTGTGTTTTTCGATTTTTTCCTTTTTTATTTCCTTTTTTTTATTTATGATTTCCTAAATGAATTCTCCAAGAAATGTTGAGTTACCGCCTTGGTACGGTCAATGACTTTCATTGGGAGTTTAAACCAATTTTAAGCTATAGCAAATCTCACGCTTTCTCAACATTTTTTAGAGAAAAACGGTAGAAAAAATGCATTAACACAAATGTTTGAAATTGCTATTTCATTACATTACAAATTGTCCTTAGCACGAATATGTCCGAGAAAGAATTTTTTGTCAGAATCAGTTATTAGGTCATATCACAAATGCCAGTTAACGTGTTCAACTATCGGAATGCTAGGCCGACTATTAATGTCGTGTTCGTCCTTTTACATTTTCTATCTTACATTTATACTAGTAATGTATCATACTGTTACTGTGTAACTATTGAACTATTGCTTTTTCATAATAGTATCTATGAAGATATCAATGTTCGTTGTCCGCGTCTTTGTACACGCCACATAGGCTATGTTTTTTTGAGGATTTTCTCTATTATTTTAGATGAAAAAATATATTCTTTTACCTAGCTTTACTATTATCAACTACTTCCCTTTCTTCAGTTTAATTACACACACTTGTGTCTGCAACTAAAGGTTTCGTAGGTTGAGGAACAAGGTTATACAGTTCTCAAGTACAATAATGTCACTTAATCGCCACTACATATAGCTATTGACAACAAAATTCAAACTGGACATTGCACTCAAGTGCGGTGCCAATCAATCTATTGCGTCTTATATACAGATGGTACACAAACTATTCCTACTGTTGCATAATAACAGATTTATATTCATTATTTTGCAATATTTTTCATGGATCACCATTGCTCCAAAATATATAAGCAGGTTGCGTCGTACTTGAACTTTAAGCACCATATAACCAGTACTTCTGCATACTGGTTTCATATTTTGTCATGTTTAATGTAAAGATGTTGTTAACAAGGATTTAAGCTATGTTTTTGTTCCTTTCCAATAAAACGCCCTTTAGGTGAAGGCGTTAGTATCTATATAGTAACCTTTATGTTTATAATCACAGTTTTGTGTAGATGTATAATGTGTTTTGTTATCGAGACATATTTATCAATAATTTGTACTGCTAAAACTGTAGAGAAGTGTTATATCGAGGACATGCAATGTGAAAACTGCCATTTACGCATTTCAACACATCACTGCAAGTGCTGTTAGAGGCGTTTCAAAATAAGATAAGTGTGTTTCCAGTTACGAACACATTTTGTTAACAGATTTAATGCATTAAACACACAAAAGAAGTTAACACACAACACATTAAAAGGTCGTCTAATTTCTATTTCTAACAGAAATACAACTCTTAATAATTAATAAAGATTCAACAATGATAAAAATAAAGTTCCTACTAAAAATAATCCATATCTTTTACAATTATTTTTTTTGGTTTCGCTTGAGAACTTATTTATTATATTAGCAAAGTGTGTGACTTACATGTTAGTCGGATAGAAAAACACCAATCTATTAGGTTTATGACGTAAAACGAAGTGTTTTCGTCCGAAAATGTTGCGAATGAAACATATACTGTACTTAGGTATGTAGTTATTTAGAACGTATGTGTTTCGATCAACTCGTGATACAGATGTTTATGAATAATAGGTTTATTTGGTCAACGGTTATTTTGCTCATATATTTAATTTTCCTCCCTGTCCACATTCGTTTGAAGGCAGTACATCAGAATAAATCATTTTAAACACCAAGGGATTTTCGTGGATTTAGTGTTCCCTATTTGTGGATATTACAACAACCCAAATGAAAACTAATGCGTTTTAAACACATCATTAACGTAAGCAAACTTCTCAGACTTAAAGCGTGAATCCACAGCACTGACCGCATCCTTCAACAGTACTTGTTCATTTAAGCCCCGTCACATTAAAATTGCGTCTTTACAGCCTTCCCGCGGCGTCCTAAATAAGTGCACATCGACGAGTTGCTTGCTGTGCAGTCGCCAGCAAAGCTGTGTACGAGCTGTGTGCGCACTGTGTCATCGCCTACATGCGGCGGCGATTATTTTGCACGTGCATAAAGACAATGCCGCAGCTTGGCGTTTGCACAGCCCTAGACAGCGCGCTGTGGGGACGCTGTGGCAAAGCTGTGAGGACTTCTAGAGCGCAGTGGTCGCGTTGTGGACGCGCCGCGTGCGCGTTGTGACGACTCTCTGTAAATCCTGTATTTAGAGGAGTTGTTTGCAATACATATACTAATTCTGATAATAATACAAATGTTCATACATGTATTATATTATATTTATCATAATGAATGTAAATGAAATGTTTATTTAAGTTTAATTACATTGACAACACTTACAGATTGCCCATAGCTTGTCATTTAATTAAATAATAAGATGTTAAACTAGAACTCATAGTTATAAAAGCTATTCGACGTACACTACTTAGTATTTATTTTATATGGCACATTGCTTCGAACAGTCCAAATACATAATGTAGGTCACTATATTTCCAATACTACGTTGCTCAAAAATAAGTAAAAAGCCTTAAACGCTATGAGCGCCTTGGTACCACTGTATGTGCGTACCGTATGCACGTCGTGTGTGCGTCGTAAGCGCACTGTGAGCAACTTCTTGCGCGCTGTAAGAGCGTCATAGACGCTGTAAGGACGCTCTGGGAATTTCGTGTGGACGCTGTATGGACGATGTAAGGACCTTGTGTGCGCCTGTAGCTGGCAAATTTGATATTTTTAGGCCTATTTCGCGGCGACTCCACAGCGCGCTGACAGATTTTCTGAACACTGTAGAACAGCATTTCTGTGACAGCGGCTTTACTGCGGCTATTTAACATACTTCCCGAGATGTAAAATCAATGTACATGTATACTTACTAACTGTACTGTATGCACATATTAATACAAGAAACTGACCAATATCCAAGTTGCTGTATGTTACTGACAAAGATCGCTACACTACTTGACTGTGTCGGAGGCCGAAATCACAAACTCCTGGCATGCCACATACAATCTGCTTCAAAATTGTGACAACAAATTATGAACGTACCTATTTTAAATGTATAAAGGACACATTTCTAATCATTTGTGCTCGAAGTGTTTTGCCGGTCGCTTTTTAATTGAATATTTAAACTATTATGTTCGTAATTTAATAAACCAAAGCAACACGGCAAATCAGTAAAATACAGCGATTTTGAATAAACACGATCAGTTGTTAGTAACCACTCGTCTTGCATATAGGCGTCATCTGAGTGCTGAGTGCAATCGCATTTGTATGCATTGGGCGCACGCACTAAGAAGTGTCCTTGGCAATCAGCAAGAGTGCAGTAACGCAAGTCTGATTCACACAGTGGACGTCCTGTGATCAATTTTCCCTGCGTCAACGCTTTGCATAAATAACAGTTTCTACTACATTAAACTATCTTTAGAAAGTTTTCTAATTTTCCGAACTGCGAAATTGACAACAATACAAATTCCGATATTAGGCGCATGCTCTATATTTTAACAGTCTGCTACTTAAGGTGAGTGCGAAGTCACACATTATGAACAACAATTTGTGCAGCTATTGACATAATTTTGTTTAATACCATGTTTTTCATAATGTAGGGTATATTGTATCGTTTCACTGCAAATGTTTTGCTGGGGTTAAGCACTGTTTTTGACAGACTAGCTGATTGATGGACGGATGTGTTACGGAAAGACGGACGGATGAAACGACGCCCGCTATTTCTATTACACGAGGGAAGTATTTTCCATACAAGATTTGTTTCTTGGCGTCTTTCCTTTTCATCGGTTTTTATTCTACTTTCAAACACAAGCGTTTGTTCTAACCTATGTTTGAACAATAATGACGTTGAAAGTTTAAATTCACGTTAGCGAATTACTGGTGTACAATCTTATGTTCAGTCTTATTAACTTATTTTCACGACAACAGTTTGCAGCAGGCTTAATCAATTATTTAATATCTAGTTCTAAAGATATATCGTGACTCCAATAACAAAGCCCACAATTCATTCTGACTCTGGAAGACATAACACGAATGTCAGATTGACAGGCCACAAACTAGCAAACTGATTACTTTATCATGGGTCCCTCAGATATTAACATGCGAACATACGTTAGGTTAAGACGATAAATAGTACGATGGGAAGGAAGCTTTATGAAAGGCATGTTTAAGGAAAACGTATTGTGCATTTGAAACATGTGTCTACTAGATAACTAGATAAGTATCGATATCACTTTTACACGAAACATCTTTTCGATTTACTTAATACGTAATTTTGTGTTGAACTATATCGCAATATATGTGATATTTTATTGTGATTGTATACATTCCCTTTTCAAAATATTTAATACATCCCGATTATGTTAGCGTGTGCTTGTTTCATTGTTTGCGTATGTGGTTTCAGTATTTCTTTAGTGTTTATGTGTAAATTTATTGTATTTAGCATCATATGTTAGCACTGTTTACGTCATACTTCGCCAGTTACTTAACATAACTTTATCTGGGAAAACTTAGCCGACCTAATCGGCAAAAAAACAAAGAGTATACATTGCCAAATACCCATCCTGATAAATGATTAACAGCAAAGTCAGTTCGTAATTAAATCAGAACCATTTTAAACGCAACCTTCCCGTGACAAACCAATTTAATATAACAATGCATTTTAGCGTATTGCCAATCAATCTGTTGTGCAATTATATAACAAACCTATGGAACATCACATATTTCAACTGAATGATTCGATAGTGCGTTCATATGAACAGTTGCTGTGTATTTAATTGATCTTTTTGTTTTTCTCTGGGTTCAAAGCATTAAAATAACCATTAACACATATATATATTTATCCTCAAAATTCAACACTATTTCGGGAGTAAAACGCACGGGCGAAGTCGTTTTCTATTAAATGTTTGTGGCCTAAGATATATACTGCTTATTTCAGAATTTTGTAATTCCGTTTTAAAATACGATATTGTTTGCATTAAACTGATGAAAGGGAAATGTTTGGAAACTAAACTAGATCATTTATAACACTTTAGTTTAAAGGTTGCAATTCCATATCAAAAACACGAAAACAAAAAGTCCATAGACATTCTAGTGGTATAGAAGTATTTGTAAATAATAGCATTTACCGTCTTCTTACTGAAATTTGGACGGAGTATGAGTTAAGTTTTATGGTTTAAGCTTAAGAAAAATCCTTTCAATGCAGATGAAGTTATCTATTTTATTGTCGTTAATGCCACACACTCTCATGTATAAAGAATATCATTCAATGTGTTACACACTTTGATGTAAAATAGTTCTTCCCGCTATCAAAAAAACACACAAACACTACGACTATTTTTATCATTCAATGTTTATGTATCTTTTCTGTTCCCATATTACTTTTACAAAACTACATGTACTGTAGATCTGGTTTTATTCGCGAGAATATAATTTTCGCGTTATTTCGCGGATTCGGTTGCTTGCGAATACAACATTAACGCGAAAAGTAGTGTATATTCCATGTCTTTTATGTATCCGAAATGTTTATATTCAAATTGTTGGTACAACAAAAGTCGTCGTCGTGTTGGTAAAATATTGTCTTTTGTCTAGATATTAATTTCTTTTTGAATTTTTATGTTATAACTAATACTCTAATGTAATTCGAAAATCCTGTTGCATAAACAAATTAATAACATAATTAAAATGATGTTGTATTATAAAATTATACGCTATATAAGAACAGCGTTCTTCAGTAATTAACGAATCTGAATTTCGCCGTAGGAATATGTTACTCGCTATGGCTTTCCATGTGTTTTATTCCTCAGTGTAGATGATGCATTTTCTGGATACTAGTAGTGTAGACTTTTTTCAAATATTTTTTTGTTCTGGGTTAGATCAATCAATAAGCAGCAATGAAAACATACATCACTTTAGACGACATGTCAAACTCATGCGATTATGTCGTGATATTAAAGAAACCTGTATGAATAATTTCAATTTGCCAGTCGCGAAAACAGTAGCTCTATTAACAACTCCGGTTTTCGCGAAAATTTCATCACGCGAAAATAAAGTGATCTACAGTATATCCTCGCAGAAAAGGCTAGACGATGGCCATTTTAGTTTCCTACGAATAATTTAAGTTAAATGACCATTGCCGTGTTGATACGTACGTGAAATAACAACTGTCAATATCTTATATAATGCACCTTACCAAAGCATGTATGCTATGAATTCCTTTTGTAAATTATCAATTCTACCAGACAAACATGCACAGTTTTGCAACGTCTATTAAACCTTTTAAACCTAAGCAGTGAAGATAATAGATTTTACTGTTTTTTTCTTGGTCCATATAATTATCATCTGTGAATTTTAGTATTATTAACGAATGTAAACATGTGGGATTTATGTAACATGACATTATGTAACGTTACTTACTGTGTGATATATAAGGTGCATGGGAATGTTGCATTTCGTTACGCAAACCCCAACTCATAAAAAGAGTTGTCGTTTATATATTAGCTATTGAAGTAGTTTGTAAATACAATCAAGAATTGTGTTTTCTGTCACGCTGACCAGTCAATGTAGCCTTTGATGATTTGATTTATTAGCTGTCTGAAGACAAAAGCATTTTTATTGATAGGGCCAATGTTCTCTGGATATGATGTTTAAAAATGCGCACAAAGTAGATTATCATGTTCTGAGGTCACTGTGTCTGAAGCTTTTACCATAAATTACTCAGCCACATATGCCACAAAAGAGCCTTTAATATAACATAATAATGTTTACAAAATGGTACATTGTTAAAAGTACAATATTTATATTTGTATTGTCTTTAAAATAGAAAACAAACTATAATGATTACAGTGTGAATTGTAATTTTTACACCATCATATTAGTATACTTTCTAACACAAACAATTTTAACAAAATATTTCACTTTTTAGCGTATTTATCGTACAACACATCTAATTTTGTCATCATAAGTCGGGTCAGATAGCTCAAATGGTGAGGGTGTCATTTTTTTAATTAACGTGCCGTGCGCTCGTCCCTAGAACCGGCCTTCATTCATTCATTGATGTTCATGTCTATTTCAGGCTACCCCTATACCCTGAATATTGTCATCTATTGACATGATTATGTAATCTCGGTTCTAAACATTTGATAGACAAACCACATGGGTAATATTGAGGTCACAATGTCACCAACAGAGCAGCATGGTAAGATTTGTAAGAGACCGTAAAATCTATATATTTAATGCCTGGCTGTCTGAAAAATATGTCAAATGTCCAGCTACAAACGGCAAGATAACTTCATTAGGTTTCCTTACATAGGAATTGGAGCAAAAATAATTAATCAGACTGCTTTGACGTTCTTTCAGAAATCCTATAATGAAGAAAACAAATATCGGGTCGTATTTTCGCCGCTGCAAGGACATGTCAATCACTTCATGCACCATCGAATGTACCTATTCACGTGTGATTTACTGTAAGATGCACAAATGTTTTATAATACGTGTTTAATGCACACAAAAATATGTACTTTTGGTACGTACATGGGTTTTTTAATGTTGTTCTTTGTGTGACACGGAATACCTGCAATACATGTAAATGATATGTTTACAGTACAAGCTTACGAATACAACAAGCCCGATTCCGAATCATCTTTCCACCGTTTGTAACGGATTAAAATTCCTAATCACACCTCCGCCATGTGTAGTTTATAACAAGCGTGTTGTGTCGTCGCATCGATGATTTTTTAGAATGGATACTAAAGTTTATTAGCTGTTTTAGATTGAAAGTATTTATAAAAAGCTAAGAAAAAGGTAAATAATAAAAAAACATTAGGTAAGTATACTGTACGTTATTTTGAACTACATCTCGTTCAAATATGTCGTTCGGTCTAGCGTGGCACGACAGAAAACCCGAGAAAATACATACTGACACATGTACATGCTATCAAATGCGTTTTGCTGAAGTAAGAAAGAGAGAAGCTGAGGTATTATGAAATTTGCAAGCCATTTTGTTACATCATATCGGTAATATTTTGATGAAAACATAACAAAGAAGCATAGTATGTAAGGATATGTGTTGGATGTTGGTTCGTTTGTAATAAAACGCCTCTTAGACGCAGACGTGGTTATCATAATTTTAATAAACTTTAGTTTTAAAGTTTTTCACGTGAAAGTAAGATGTACTTTGTTATCGAGATATTCTTATCAAGGGTTTATTTTATTGCAAATAAAGAAGAAAATGATCTATCTATGATATGTTAGGTGGCAACAGCCAGTAACTTCTTTCAAAACATCACTGCTATTGCAGTCATGGGCGTTGGAAAGAAGATACCTGTTTATGCAGTTATCAAAACATTGATTAGAATTCTTATAAATAAAACACTCGAATCAGTTTTCATAATGCACTCCGTAAGTTGATGTTAAACTGTCTGCATGTTATATATTTTGCTCCTATTTAACGCAAAACAAGTTATATACATGTATTTCTAACACGAAACAATGTAATAAAAAGGAGTTTGAGATACTTGTAGTGCTGTCGTTTTCTCTTTAAAAGTAGCTTTTATGCGAGTATGCATGTCAATTAAACAGTGTCAACAGTATTCCACTTTGAAAACATATTCCGTCTTGAAATTAATTTGATTTGTCGTGCCAGGAAACGGTTATTCTTACATGTTATTTAGTTTGTAAATGACATTTTTAACTATTTATTTCCAAACATCATGCAAGTCATCATGCACTTACTTATGTATAATGTTCGATCGTAATGTAATTTGTTTTGATGCGCAATGATTCATGATGACAATGTGATAGTATATTTGGTAAAAAATCCTATTTGTATATATTTCATGTTCCTCTCTATCTACTAAAGTCAGAAGGCAACACATTAGAATGAATCAGCCCTAAACACCACGTCAATGTTTGATACATGTAGATACAGGTATTTGAAACACATCGTGACTAAAAACAGTACAATTATATTGTTTGATCAGATACCTTTACAACAATGAGTTGTTTTGTACACCCAAACAACACGCTTTAATTTTAGCAAGGTTAAATTCTCAGAACCCACAATGATGTTTGCATCCATCAACAATGCATGAGCATTAAATACTGGCTAATTCTAAAACTCATTAGATTGTACTTTACGAGTAATTCGCAAAAAAAGTATGTTCTTTAATGCCACACATCCTAATTTTCCCCATTGGATTTAGAATAAATGAAGTTAAGGTGATATTCTTGGAGTCCACATGCATTTCCCAACTTTATATGGTATTATAATTCTGAATGATAAAACTGATTTCTATCATGACGCATATTGTTTCGTCGATATGACCGCCTCGGTAAAAATACGGTCAATACATAAGAAATGACTTCACAAAATTATGTATGTACCCAATTCCAAACAAGTGTGGCTGTGTAATATACATGATATTTACCTGGAGTAGCTCAGTAGCACTGGGACCATACCACAATATAGACCATGTACATGTTATGTCCCCGTTTAATATGTTTGCACGGATATTTTGATAGTGGGTATGGCTAGTCCTGCTGAGTCGCGGGAATATAATGAGTTTTTATGTGTTTGTTTTTAACGGACCATGTTGTAATGGTGCCCTTAAACTTGACCTGTCTACATTGTTTACAACATTCTTCTTTGAACATCTCTTCAATTTATTTTATTGTTTAATTTCCTTGGTTAATATAAGTATGCCAGTGTTGTATCCGATTTTTCTGATAAGTGCATCTTGCCCGTCGTTCATCAACATAAAGTCGTTTGTGTTTTCCAATGCGTTTAAGGCATTACAATCGCTTTGTATTCAGTCTACTTTTACCAATGTGACGTAGTGGGTAGTCTGCGAAATCACAATTATTGGTGAGATTATTATGTTAAATAGTACAAATTATGCCAATATGTTTTCTCTGCTTGTTACACCTTTGAAGGGATATACACGTATGTGTATTTGCGACATAACTTGAACTAGAAGGTACAAGTGAATTTGTTTCGTTTTGTTACGCAAAACATAACTTCTAAAAAAAGATGTCGTTCCTAAATAGACACGTCAAGTAGATTGTTAATACAATGAAGAATTGTGTTTGCTTTTGTCACTATGACCATACAAATGATCCATTGAAGAGTTGATGTATTGAGGCCGTCTTTATACAAATGCATTGTTATTGTAAGGGGCAGCGATTTCTGAAATAGTTTTTGTGTATTCATAATTTATAGAGACTAAATGTTCACAAAAGTAGTTTCTCGTGTTCTTGGGGCACTGTCTGAGGCTTTGACCATATTGTACTCAGAAGTATATAACGTTCAACAAAGTCTTGTTATTATATTAATTAATTTGTTTCAATCAAATTATTTATCATACAGATATATTATTTTGGCACAATAGCGCAAATGATAGGAGTGGCATTTCGACAATTTACGCGCCAACCCCATTCCCCACTCTCGTCCACATAATTTTGCGCGATGAATTACCGGTATACTAAAATGTTTTTCGTAACTGACATAAGTATGTGCACTCGGTATTTAACAATTTATTTACGAAAAGAATAGCAACCATAAATGGGTCCACAAAAGACACCAATAAGCAGCCTTTTGATATATGTCAAAAAATCTTTACATTTTATTCTTGACTGTCTGAAAAATATGTCACATGTCCAGTTACAAATTCCTATAACGTGGAATACAAATCTATGATCGTATCTATTACCGCTGCCAGGGCATGCCGATAACTTTATGCATCAACCGATTCACTTCATTACTGTTGGATGCACTGCTTTGTAAAATGCAAGCAAATAAATATGCACTTTTAATGCACACTCTTAAGGTTTTCATGTAATAAAATACGTTTTAATAGTTGTTATTTGTGTGTTATTCACTTAGGACTTAAACATCCTATATCCGATATGTAATATGTTTTATAAATCGGTCAATGGTTACCAAGAGAACGGACTTCGCACATTGTGGTTACAATACTTATTGTATTTCATGTGTACTTCAGTTTAATCACAGTTGAAGGATTTCAGCTTATTTTACGGTATTATTGCATTCAATCAATGTCACCAGTTACAACAAGTGTTTAGAATTTGCAATAACAAAATCAGTATTATTTTTGCAATGGTATGGAAACTTTACATCAAAATGAAATAGATCATCCGGTTTGTGGCATAAAATAACTATAGCAATATTTTATCAGCTTTATTTATCGTACATTTCAAATAATATTAATAAGACAGTGTACTAGCCAGTGGTTTGACCACGAGGATCACACAGAACTGCATGTACATGTTCTGTAAATAGCTGCGACTAATCCGATAGATGATTGATGCATGTTTACGCTACACGCTACACGGTAACGTCCGTGATATGAGCCTTGCTTAAACAAATGCGCTTTGCTTGGGTTAAAGAGATGACATCTGAAGAAAATGGAACCAAGGAAACAAATTAAGCCTGATATGTGTAGGTTACAACTAAACCTCGGGTATTCATTACATGCAATGGGTGTGGTTGGTTCTACATTATTGCACGAGAAAGTGACTGATTTTTTAAGGATATAATTTGCGTGTTTGACCGCTTTATTTATGTGCGTTTAATATTTCCACCACTGCATGCCAACATAATTTGCAGAAAAAAAGTGTTTATAATTTTAAACCACATTATTTAGATACCATAAACTTAAATAGTGATTGAGTCTTATCACAAATGAAATTTTTATTTTATTTCCTTTTGTTTCGATACAAATTGTCGTTAACACGGATATTGCCGCTTAATTTGTGTTCGTTTAGAATTGGCAACACTGCATGCCAACATAATATGTAAAAAGGGTATATAATTTTAAACCACATTATTAAGATACAATGACTCTTAAATAATGTTTGAGTCTTATCACAAAAATTAATGAAGTTTTTATGTTATTAACTTTTAGTTCGTTACAAATTCTGTTAACACGAATATGGCCGATGAAGCCCAGTAATAATATTTTGTCAGAAGAAACTTTTGGGTCATTTCATTAATGATAGTTAATGTGTTCTACCTGAATGTTCAGCCTTCTGTTAACGTTGAATTTATAATATATTAAAGTTGTTGTTATTATCATCGTACATGTTTTGCCATCTTACATTTATACTAGTTATGCTGTATTATACTGTTACTGTGTAACTTTTGAATAACGTTACTTTATTGGTAATGGTATCCTATTAAGATCAAAATGTACGTTGTCCACGTCTTTGAAGACACCACACAGGCTATGTTTTATGTGGATTTTCTCTACTTTTTTAGATTAATCAAATCATATTCTGTTACCTAGCTTTACTATTATCAACTACACATACTTGTGTCTGCAACCGACGGCGTCGTACGTTGATGAAGAGGTTATGCAGTTCGGTACAACAGTTAATGTCACTTAATCGTTAATATATAAAGCAATTGACAACCAAAGTCCGACTGGACATTGCACTGAAGTGCGGTGCCAATCAATCTATTGCGTCTTATTTACCGATGGCAGACACAATATTCCAACTGTTGCATAATAGCATATTTATATTCATTATTGTGCAAGACTTTTCATGGATCACCATGGCTCCAAGATATTTGAGCAGGTTGCGTCGTACTTGAACTTTAAGCACCATGTTTAATGTAAAGATGTTGTTAACAAGGTTTTTGGCTATGTTTTTGTTCTTTTCTAAAACGCCGTTTAGGTGAAGGCGTTAGTATCTATATAGTAAACTTTATGTTTATAATCTCAGTTTTGTGTAGAGGTATAATGTGTTTTGTTATCGAGACATTATTGCTTATCCATAATTTGTATTGCAACAACAATATAAAAAGTGTTATATCGAGGACATGCAATCTAAAAAATGCCATTAACGTATTTCAACACATCACTGCAAGTGCTGTTAGAGGCGTTTCAAAATCAGAAAAGTGTAAACGCATTAAACACACAAAACAAGTTAAAAACACAACACATTAAAGTGTCTTCTAATATCTATTTCTTACAGAAATACAACTCTTAATAATAAGGAGTTTAATGAAAGCGTTGTTAGATTAGACATATGCGTGCGATTGTGCATCAAGATTCAACAATGATAACATAAAGTTCCGACTTAAAAAAATCCATATCTTTTACAATATTTTTGGTTTCGCTCGTGAACTTATTTAAGCAAAGTGTGTGACGTACATGTAAGTCGGATAGAAAAACACCAATCTATTAGGTTTATGGTGTAAACGCTTTTTTTCGTCCGAAAATGTTGCGAATATAACATATAATGAGCTTAGGTATATAGTTATTTGGAACGTATGTGTTTCGATCAACTCGTGATACAGATGTTTATGGATAATAGGTTTATTTGGTCAAAGGTTAGTTTGCTCATATATTTAATTTTCCATCCTGTCCACTATAGTTAGAAGGCAGTTCATCATAATAAATCATTTTAAACACCAAGGGATTTTCGTGGACTTAGTGTTCCCTATTCGTGGATATTAACAACAACCCAAATGAAAACAAATGCGTTTTAAACACAGCATTAACGTAAGCAAACTTTTCAGACTTAAAGAGTGAATTCACAACACTGACCGCCTCCTTCAACAGTACTTGTTCATTAAAGCCCCGTCACATCACAATGGCGTCCTTATATCGTTCCCGCGGCGTCCTAAATTAGTGCAGATCGCCGAGGTGCTCGCTGTACAGTCGCCAGCAAAGCTGTGTACGAGCTGTGTGCGCTGTGTCATCGCCTACATGCGGCGGCGATTATTTTGCACGTGCATAAAGACAAAGCCGCAGCTTGGCGTTTGCACATCCTAGACAGCGCGCTGTGGAGACATTGTGGCAACGCTTTGGGGACTTCTAGTGTTCAGTGGGCGCGTTGTGGGCGCGCCGCGTGCGTCTGTGTACACACCACGCAGGCTTTGTTTTATGTGGGTTTTCTCTACTTTTTTTGATTAAATAAATTATATTCTGTTACCTAGCTTTACTATTATCAACTACACGTATTTGTGTCTGCAACCGACGGCATCGTACGTTGATGAAGAGGTTATGCAGTTCGGTACAACAGTTAATGTCACTAAATCGTTAATTATTTATATATAAAGCCATTGACAAACAAATTCCGATTGGACATTGCACTGATGTGCGGTGCCAATCAATCTATTGCATCTTATTTACCGATGGCAGACAAAATCTTTCAACAGTTGCATAATAACATATTTATATTCATTATTTTGCAAGACTTTTACGACACAAAATAAGGAAGCTTCCCTGAAAACTTGTTGAACCAGTTTTGTAATAGAAAATATTTAAAAAAAATGGTATTTGAACCCTAGTCGCCGGGATGGCACGCCGCAATGCTTAGCATTACGCTATCAGGTAATTGCGAATAATGGCAATCGTGTTTAATACATAAAGACAACATTGGTATATTAGGGTTTATGTTTTTATTCCGCTACCCCTATTCACATCAATACAAGCGTGTTATTGTTATTGTTTACTGGTCAGAATATCTCGACGAGGTTATACTGTGTTTTGTTATCGAGACATGATTATCAATAATCTGTACTGCTAAAAATGAAGAAAAGTGTTATATGGAGGACAGGCAATGTGAAAACTGCCATTAACGTATTTGAAAACATCACTGCAAGTGCTGTTAGAGGCGTTTCAAAATAAGATAAGTTTGTATCCAGTTACCAGCACATTTTGATAACAGACTTAAATGCATTAAACACACAAAACAAGTTAAAATCACAACACATTAAAGGGTCTTCTACGAAAGCCGAATGGTGTCACTCATAAATAATGTATAAAGAATATTTTCTCGTAATTACGAGAAAATATCTCGTAATTACGAGAAATGAACTTTTAATAATTAAGAGTTTAATGAAAGCGTTGTAAGATTAGACACATGCGTGTGATTGTCCATCAAGATTCAACAATGGTAACATAAAGTTCCGACTACAAATAATCCATATATTTTACAATTATTTTTTTTTGGTTTCGCTCGTGAACTTATTTAAGCAAAGTGTGTGACTTACATGTTAGTCGGATAGAAAAACACCAGTCTATTAGGTTTATGGTGTAAAACGAATTATTTTCGTACGAAAATGTTGCGAATGAAACATATATGTACTTAGGTATGTAGTTATTTAGAACGCATGTGTTTCGATCAACTCGTGATACAGAGGCTTACAAATAATAGGTTTATTTGGTCAAAGGTTAGTTTGCTCATATATTCAATTTTCCACCCTGTCCACTATAGTTAGAATGCAGTACATCAGAATGAATCATTTTAAACACAAAGGGATTTTCGTGGACTTAGTGTTCCCTTTTTGCGGATATTAACAACAACCCAAATGAAAACAAATGCGTTTTTCCTTTTCATCAGTTTAATTAAACACAGCATTAACGTAAGTAAACTTCTCAGACCTCAAGCGTGAATCCACAACACTGACCGCATCCTTCAACAGTACTTGTTCATTAAAGCCCCGTCACATCAAAATTGCGTCCTTACAGCCGTCCCGCGGCGTCCTAAATAAGTGCAGATCTCCGAGGTGCTCGCTGTGCAGTCGCAAGCAAAGCTGTGTACGAGCTGTGTGCGCGCTGTGTTATCGCCTACATGCGGCGGCGATTATTTAGCATGTGCATAAAATCAAAGCCACAGCTTTTTGTTTGCACAGCCCTAAACAGCGCGCTGTGGGGACTTCTAGAGCGCAGTGGGCGCGTTGTGGGCGCGCCGCGTGCGCGCTGTGACGACGCTGTGTCAATGACACTTCGTTATGTCGAAGTGATCCGGACCCAGAAAAATACTTCGACATAGGAATGGTTCGAGATAACCAATTGGACATTATGGGGAGCGAAACATTTTGGCAAACTATCAGTTTTAAAAAGAATGTTTACCTTCAAGCATCCTTTTAGCATTACTTATTTCGTTCAATAGAGAAAATAAAATAAAACGATAAAATACGTAAATAAATAAAATATTTTAAGTATGTTATCGTTTTTTATGTAGAAATATATAATATAATTCGATATCTTATATATGTTATGAAAATAACGTTTTGACAATTTGACAATTCACTATCTTTTTTTGCTTTATGATAATAACATGATGACAATTTGGAATATGCTTATAGTCGTGAAGCACAGAGAGTCAGTTGACTAGGAGCCGAACTGAAGATGTTTGTTTAAAAACTTTTGATTTTATACCATATGCAATAATTTTTAAGTCGATCACTCAAACTATGGCATGATTGTTTTTATCAGTTGGTTCAAGATTGCTTAAAGCTGTCACTAATTATGACGATAAGCGGTTACAAATAACACGCGGTGAGAGGGAGATAGGTGTGAAGCTACATTCTATTGTGACGCAATCATCTCAAAGCTCAACCACCGCGGTCTGGTTTGATAGG
>Ga0224511_10000465_pt1 | contig 19357 bp, 15 predicted proteins | sample SF_May12_sed_USG_2_FD_169988 | JGI IMG/M metagenome (GOLD analysis project Ga0224511, IMG submission 169988) | Sediment microbial communities from San Francisco Bay, California, United States - SF_May12_sed_USGS_8_1 | ecosystem: Environmental > Aquatic > Marine > Sediment | place: USA...
ATTTCATTCTTTTTGACGATAAAATACTACTTGATATTAAAATATTCAATAAATAGCTGATAAATAGTTGATAAAAAGATCAGACAATGCCCCTTTAAATAAGGCCGCCAACAGTATGCACCTTAAAATAAAGAGGTAAATCTAGGCACCATGTACAAGGAAGGGGGTTTTACTTAAAAGGGACCAGTGTAAATATCTTTTATCAAACAGTGAATATATCGTTTCTTCGTTTGTTCTTTCCAAATAACTCTTCGAAAACAACAGGTGTCTGATAACACATGTGCTTCTCATTTCAAGCTGCACGTGTCAGTCTCGTCATCCAGAACTTGAGTATCGCCTTGTGTGCCGCCGTCATCTATGTCGTCATCATCTACCGGGAGGACATCCGGTCCGCGTGGCCGGACAAGAGTCTGGAGACGCTGTGTTACGCCATCATTATCCTGATCGCGGTGATTGCGCAGCTAGCCAGTACGGGGAACACTATCGCCGTGGAGAAAGACTGGATTGTGGAGATCTGTGGGAATAACACTGACCTGCTCGCCAGTGAGTCCTTATGAAACGTCAATGCTTTTACTTTACCGGTTGTTTACTACATGTCAATATAGACCAAGAAGCAAAGACAAACTGCATTTAAATGTTATTTGCTATTTGACTGCTATTTCCTGTATATATTTGCGACTACTTAACTTATATCTTTAACAACATTATATGATTTTGCATGCATTTTTGAGCCCGAGTACTTCTTACTTGAATTATATTGTAAAATACATGATATGTTTACATTCATTTCAGCTACAAGCGCAATCATGAAGAGTATAGACCTGATAACCAACATTGTAGCACCTATTGCTACAGGGCAGGTAGGCCAAGGTCTTCTTGTGCATGATGCTTCATTAGCACTAACTATTTGTGGTACGTACGGCACATAGGTTTGTAATCATTTAATGTTGTTTTAGATACATGTATGGTCTTGCTGCAATACCATAAAGCCTTTTTACCTATGCTAATTGTGTGATAATGTACGATGTGATACAGAGCGTTTAAAAGAAATGAAACATTTTTCTTCAGATAATGGCGTTTGCGTCAACGGAGACCGGTGCGCTGTTTATTGGCGGCTGGAACCTTGTGTCAGTGTTTGTAGAGTACTGGCTGCTGTGGAAGGTCTACAGCGTCGTCCCCTCGCTCCAAGCCAGAAAAGAATTTATCCAGACCAAAGAGGGTATCATATAACGTTCACAATACTTAAGATGTCATTTTTAAGCCAATGTCATATGATAATGGTGAGACCATGGAAAACCATGTGGCTCTCTTGCTATGGTCCTGGAAATACTTTTTCCGAAACACACAGGACGGGCACAAATGATAAAAAAGATCTCAACATTGCTATTTAGTCATCGTGGGATTGTATTTTGTATACCCACGTCCAGGTAAGGAAGAATCAAAGACACAAGTACAAGTATCTAAGATGATAGCGTGAGTGGTAACTATGTTTGCAGATATAGCCGGACGGGGTCGCTGTCGTGCCTGTATGGCCACAATGTTCGAGGGCGTGCTGATACTGGGGCGAGGCTGGAAAACTTTCATGAAATACAATGTACGTAAACGTTAGGCGTATATCGGGATTGCGTCCGACTCATAATTGAAACTATCATTATCACGATTGTATATATAACTGACCATTATATTAAAAATATATATTTTTTTGATGTCTAGTTTGTTACAACTGTTTAGTGCAAGATTTTCATGGGCATTTACGAATTCATTGGAAAAACGTGACCAATGTACCCAGAACATTGACAGTTTAATTTTTATATATAATTACCAATATATTGCGGTGTACAATGGTTGATCATTATTTAATCCAGCAGTCTTCTGTAATAGGGGCATAAGTGTACTATATATGAAGCAATGTGTACCGACCTTTGTTCTGTGTAAATTGTTCACCGATTTCAACTTGCAGTTACTATGTCAAATATTAATGGACGCGACTTGTTTATGTAAATTACTGTTCTTGGATCATTTATCGTTTTATGTTTTCCAAACTGTACATACTCTATTTTATATTCTATCATAAATGCGCATTGTGTTACAACCTACAGGTTGCATTTGCCGGCCTTGGTTTGGCCGCGCTCTACATGACCGTTCTGGGCTTCGACAACGTCACTGTTGGTACGTTACGCTGACTTGAATGCAGAACTGTACGTTTTTGTATGAACCTGCTTAAAGTTGTCGAAAATGATTCTATCTGACAGGTTTATAATATCTACTCTATTTTGTTGTTAAAACTTAAATGTTTGTTTACGCTATAACAGAAAATTAGCCCCCCCCCAATGGAAGTGTGATTGTTTTTGTATGTGCCAATATGTCATGGCGCCCTTACACATTACCCATTCTACTTTGTTTGCAACATATTTTCTATAAACATCACGTCAATTTATATTTACATAACTTTTTTAAATTTAAAATGAAAATTGTGTTCTTTTGTTCTTTTTCTTCAATGCGTAGTGTTTATTTGCTGTTTCCCTTCATGGTTCGCCTACACGAAGGGTGTGAATGTGTCTGTCTTGTCATTTCCATTCAGGGTTCGCCTACACAAAGGATGTAAATTAGTCAGGCTAGTCATTTCAAATCAGGATTAGCCTACGCAAAGAGTGTAAATGAGTCGGTCTTGTCATTTCCATTCAGGAATAACCTACGCACAGAGTGTAAATGAGTCGGTCTTGTACTTTCCATTCAGAATTCGTCTACACACAGGGTGTGAATGAGTCGGTCTTGTTTTTTTTCCATTCAGGATTCGCCTACACAAAGGGTGAAACTTGGTCAGTCTTGTTTTTTTCCATTCAGGATTCGCCTACACAAAGGGTGAAACTTGGTCAGTCTTGTCCTTTCCATTCAGTGTTCGCCTACACAAAGGGTGAGACTTGGTCAGTCTTGTTCTTTTCGTTCAGGGTTCGCCTACACAAAGGGTGTAAATTAGTCAGTCTTGTTCTTTCCATTTATGATTCGCCTACACAAAGGGTTTAACTTGGTCAGTCTTGTTATTTCCATTCAGTGTTCGCCTGTACAAAGGGTGTAACTTGGTCAGTCTTGTTCTTTCCATTTAGGATTCGCCTACGTAAAGGGTGTAAATGAGTCGGTCTTGTACTTTCCATCCAGGTTTCGCCTACACCCAGGGTGTAACTTGGTCAGTCTTGTTCTTTCCATGTAGGATTCGCCTACACCCAGGGTGTGAACGAGTCGGTCATGGGTGGGCTGATGGCTGCCGGCGCCCTGGTGGGGATCCTGGGTACCGTCATCTACCCGAAACTCCGGAAGGCCGTGGGGCTGCAGAGAGAGGGATTGTACGCGCTCTTCATGCAGAACGTATTCCTCACCGTCTGTGTCGTGTCAGTTTGGATGCCAGGTATCTTCGTTTGTCTTTAAGGATTACGAATTATGAATGGCGTTGTCAAGTCAAAAATGCAAAGGTTTTTATTTCTAATTGACAAAACAAAGATGATCGCAAACATTTGTTTTAAAGTTTATGATTACATTTCAACCATGTACGATTAGAACCACTGTTATATTGTTATATACATTTGTCATTAAAATATTGTAAAGAGAGGTAACTTTTCGTAGTTTTTTTCTAAATGTCTGTTGCGCCATGTTGTTGTACGTGTTTTTGTGTCGTTCTGTGTGTTAGTTTTTGTAGCTCTATGTTTAACCCAACTTTCATTCTTCCTATCTGCAACAGGATCCCCATTCGACGTAAACTTCAAGAACAAGGACACAGCTGCCGTTGTAATTCCTACTGACGTCCCCGTGTCGACGTTACCGCCAATCTTCAATACGTCAACGACCGAGTTCATGGCCACGAATTTGACGTTGGCCGAGGAGGTTGCGGAAGAAAAAGAGTGGAAGGATTATATCTCCGTTGGCTTGCTGATGTTTGGAATCATTGGAGCCAGATGCGGTCTGTAGATTGTTATAATTATGCATTTTGTAAAGTTATGCACGGTAAAGCGATGGTCACAGCAGGAAGTAAAATGAGACAAAGGCCTATCTATAGTTCATTTTAGCACAGTAATAAATCATTAATGGCCATAATCCGTAAAATCGATTACAGTAGGAATTCCACTACAAAAGAAAACACGGAAATATTTATTAATAAGTAAGCATATAAAAAGTCATGCATTCACAACACTTACTACGTGTCGTATATTTACGATGGAATAATGGTGAACAAACTATGATTGTCCACAGAACAAAAAATATGATTATAGGAATTACATAGACACAAATACGTTACACTATATTTGCACAAGTTTATAGTCGCTTATCACACTGTGTTGTAGGATTGTGGATCGCCGACCTCACTATCACACAGCTCTTTCTAGAGACAGTCATAGAATCCGAACGAGGGATCGTGTTCGGTGTACAGACAGCGCTCAATCAGCTGATGGACATGCTCAAGTTCGCGCTTGTCATCGGAATGCCGGAACCGGAACTCTTTGGCATACTTGTCATCTTGTCATATATTTTCGTGACACTCGGTTATGTTCTCTACGCCAAATACTCCTACAGCGCCCGGGGCCACATCTTGCCGCATCTTGGTATCGAGAAGCTGCCTGATTATATTCACTTTAGTAACACTTTGCGTCCCAGAGATGACTTTCTGCGTTATCAGTCGGCATATTTCAGCTACGGACACGAGTGTGACTCATAGTGAGTTCTGACCGAAGCGTGTCTTGATTTACGCCGGACATACGTTTGACTTTTTTAGAAATGAAGCACATTTGTAGCAAATACGTGATGGTGGCATTCGGGTTAAAGCATTAAAGAAAGCATTGAATAGTTTACGCCTTGTTACCATAAACTGTGATAACATTTTGTTAATTGATAATAAAAATGTACTCACCGATTGTGTTTACTTGGTTTAAAACGTATTGGTTCAGCCTTTCAGGTGTTGTTTACGGACAATAATTCACTCTTTTCAAACAATTCTTTTAGTATGTGAAAGAAATGAACTTTTGAGTGTGGCATTATAAATACTATTTATTTGGAGATGCCGTACATTATGGCATTTGTTCATTATTTTATAGAAAGTTCTACGCCACCCCCTCTGACAAACACAGGGAATTTCTCTAGATCAGTTCTGGTTGGACAGTCCTATACGACCAGGCTTTAAGGGTTATTTAAATAATTGTCTTTATTACCTAAATACATGTAACAACTCACTTTTCTTTGGGAAAAGAAGCGCAATTTCTAAGGCGTTCGCATCGCCCCTTCGCGGCCCCGGGTTCAATCACCGGATGGGTCACTTTTTATTGTTTTCTATTTTGATGATTATTATATTCAATTTGTAACAATAAAACTATAGTGTAAATTTCCATTGAAATCATAACAAAAAAAATCGATATTGTGATTTTGAGCTCAAATATGGCACGAAACAGCATTAAAATTTTACTAACATCTTCCTGAGTAAAATTGTTAGTTTTTTATTCTAAAAATACTTATTCTCACTTTCATCATAACTAGTAGTGTAATGGACTTAGAGGGATACACATTTGTATTTTTTATCAAAATATAAACAAGACTTTTCTCATTTAAATGTGATATATATATATAAAAAAAATATTTTAAAATGCAAAACAACTTTATTTGCTTAAATTAAAGGGAAACAATCTTACACCTTTTTACCTCCCTTCAATATAAATAGAATTAAAAATTTCAATCTTGTTTACAAAATCAAATAAGCAAAAACAGTGAAAAGCGGTGTGGTTGGATCGTCTCTAAATGACATTTATTTCAATAAACTTCTACTTCGCTGCAATTCTGTGAATCCATTACACAACTATTACCTTAACTTGTATGTTTCATCAACTTTCATACAAAAACATAGGTAGGACTATCTTGTTTTATTAGACGACAATACCGAGCAAACTAAGGGAGAAACCGTGATTAATAATATTATTTTGAATATACAAGAAGAGCTATACCGTTAGAAACATATGACATAAGTCATAAGTCACACTTTAGAAGCCATATTAAAACACCGTTTTCGATAAAAGGCATTTATAATACAACCGCAGTGTCAATATTAACTCCCTTTATCTACATGTATCTTGTATAGTTTAAAGTATATCGTATTTTTGGCAGATAGATATATTTCAATATACACAAAACACATGTTCATGTTTCCAATCTACAAGCCCACAGCAATCAACACAATATAATCTAGGATAACATAAACATTATAAAACAAACAACTATTTTCATTATGGCCTTTAAATTCCATTAGCTATGATTAACACAGGAAGGCAGTCACCTATTTAAACAAAAAAACTAGAGCTTGTCACAAGTGCCGAATACCCCCGGCATGCGCTTGTCAGAAACAAGTTCACCCTCAATTCAAGCACATTTTAAGACATAGATCGTTTTCAAGCACTTTTCAAGACATGTGAGAACCCTGTCTTAAGATCTGCACTTCTACTCAGTGAGATAAGTCTACCATCTACAGAGTTTCAAGTTGATACCTTTTATAGTTCTCATGTTTCGTTCCCGACAAAGTTCGAAGTGTAAAATAAAACAAAGACCAATAACTCTAACATTAGGGAAGGAAGGGTTACGTTTCCTATACACTGCACTTCTACTCATTGAGATCTATCTACCTACACAGTTTCAAGTTGATGCCTTTTATAGTTCTCCAGGACAAAGTTCAAAGTGGAAAAATTAAGATAGGGCAGTAACCTCAAAATAAGAGAAGGCGAATTTACTGCTTTTTGCATTGCACTTCTACTCAAAGAGATCTATCTACCCACACAGTTTTTTGTTTTTACCCCATGTCGTTTTAGAGTTACGTTCTGGACAAAGTTCAAAGTGTGAAACAAAAAAGGCAAAAACTCCAAAATTAATCAAGGCAGAGTTACTGTTTTTTTTGCACTGCACTTCTACTCGATGAGATCTACCTACGAACAAAGTTTCTTGTTAATACCCCATGACGTTTTAGAGTTATATTCCGGACAAAGCTCAAAGTGTAACATGAACAAAGGGCTTTAACTCCAAACTTAGGCAAGGCAGATGTTCTGTTCTTTTGCACTGCACTTTTACTCAATGAGATCTGTTTCTGTTTACCTACACACTTTCTTGTTAATACCCTTTGTCATTTTAAAGTTATGTCCAGTTCAAAGTGTAAAATTAACAAAGGGCAATAACTCCAAAATTAGACAAGGCAGAGTTATGGTTATTCTGAACTGCACTTCTACTCAACGAGATCTATCTACCTACAAAGTTTGTAGTTGATATCTTTTGTAGTTTCAGAGTTGTTTCCCGAACACATTTCGAAAGGTAAAAATGAACGAAGGGCGATAACTCCAAACCGAAGCAAGACAGAGCAACAGTTTTTGCACTGTTCTTTTACCCAATGATATATATTACCTACAAAGTTTGAAGTTGATATATTTTTTAGTTTCAGAGAAATCTGCAAAAGAACCTACCGCCCGCCCGCCCGCCCGACAGACAAACTAACCGACCACCAACTGACAAAAGTATACCCCTAAAACTTCGTTTGTCGGGGGTATAACAAGATATAAAATAAAAACAAATTTTACAAACTTACATATCGAACCTACCTTTCACACTTAGCCGTTTTTAACGTCATGCATTAACGGAGGGCATCTTAGAGTTTCATAAGTAAAACATCAATATTTTGTCCAAAGAGGACAAATCAATTTTGGTTCAACATTTTGTTTACGTCCTACTTTCTAACCTTTTCATTTTTAGACCAACACTTGTAAACCTCTACGATGTCCTCTGTTAATGCATGAAACTAAATACGGCTAAGTGTGAAAGGTTTGTTCTCATTATATTTAGAGTTCTGCTCGACCGCGTGAAATATATTGTTTGGCTTATCAGTGGTTATTTAATCAATTGGTTTTAAGTTTTATTTTTAATGAATAGTTCTTTTAAGCTAACATAAAATTATTTTACTTTTTTTTTTTAATGATTGCTGGTTTTTTAACATGGACAAAGATAATAATTTGTGCTGCTTTTGGCCATTTAGCCCTGCTTGTCCACCTTAAGCAATATACAAACTGTATGTTTTATGCTAAGATTATTGAAGAACAGTCGTGTAACAAAATTGTTTAAAACACATGTAGTTAGTTTAACAAGCATGCAAAAAGCTACACATTCAACACAAAAGAAAAACATAACAATCACATATACATGTATAAAGCAAATTCATTGTTCAATACAATACATTTACATTGCAGTGTGTTCTCAGTCATACACATGCCAATCATAGCGACAAACCCATGTTACTTTTAACATTAGTCTTATGTGTCTTATAACTAGTTGTCCGCCCTACCCATTAAAATACGGGCTTAATCACTACTCCACTTGTTCACAAAAGCCAGTCCATGTGAGCGTCCACCAAATTGTCCCTCTCGTCTTCTTCAACAGCAGTTACAGTGGCAAGCACTTGGCCAAAATCTATCTTTACGCGCACTGGAACTTTGTACTGTTATTTTTTGTTGCGTAACTTAATGTGTAAACTCGCAACGCGTTCGCAATTGTAATCATACGTTGGTGGCTTGTCGAGGTCAGTTTTATAAATATCGACACAAGCAGAACCTGCGTATTGCGAATTGAAAACCTCCTGCGCTGAGGATTCACCCGGAATGACCCGCGTTCCCTTTCGAATCAACGGTTTGAAATAGCCTTCAATTCGACGGTGCATCGCATATTTCTTGTCATGAATTGATGGATCATACGGAACTGATGTACTTACTCCTGTTGGGAGAAAAAACAACGCCTTATTGTTTTATATGATAAATATGAAGCCAATAAAGCACAGTTCAAAATTAGCTTCAAAAGCGCTCAGAAAACGTTTACTATTCTAGAACGAGAATATCAATGTTGTTTATTCAACTATAATATGTAATAGAACTGCGTGCGTCCAGAAATCGAGCGTGTGTTGAATCCATACATAACTGCACCTGACAAATGCATATACAATGTATGTTATTAAGTCGTAACAAAGTAACGAGTAACATTAAAAACACTTTTTTTAACTTTAAATAGTAAGTGGGTGTTCAACAACGGAGGGTTACATAAACATTATTTTTATTGTTAAACGCAAAAAATACGTCATACATTGTATATATCCCTATGAAAAGTATAAGATTACGATACGAGCACATGTTTGTTCTTTGACACAGATACATGTATCTTCCAGTGACAGATCCAGTAGCACGTACATTTAATTGTTTTGTCCGTGCAGTCCACTCTTACTAAAATTGTTTTGTTTTATTTGCAATGAAGAGTTTAAATAAAGATACTTAATCGAAAAAAATCATAATTATGTTTTATTTAAAATCTAGGATTAAGCGATTTCGATGATTTTCTTTAGCAGAAATGGGCCACTGATTTTTCTAACTAAAACGTTTTAACTGACAATAGAGGCAAAACTATTTTGCTGGGATAGAAAATGCAATCGTAGAATTGGCAATGCGAGTCAATAAATACAACTTAGGCAAAACGTTTGTTTCCACTATTTAAACCTCTCAAAAATTATGCACGGAAGGTAGGCAAAACCTTTTTTCTTCATTAACTTTGTTACTGTACAACCATTAGTCAATTATAAATGTGAGAACACTGCATCAATAGTAAATACTAGCAACACATATTCATGTGGAATATGGCAACATATTAGTGTAAACTTCAAATAATAATGTTAGGGCGTAAAACATACCTTTCTCGTACCGAAAATCATATTTTTGCACTAAAATCGATGACAAACACTAAAAAAGATTTTAGGGTCGGCACAAAAAATGGTCGGTCGGGTTAGTATAAACAAACAACTTTTTACGCCTTAGAAATAGAGTACAAATAAAAGTCACAAATGTTGAAGTATATACCTTTTACAATAGCCAAACTTGCTCCTTCTGGAAAAACTATATCCAACCCTTTTGACTGAAACCTTTCCTGAACGGCTGATTTCATAACCTCGGATTCGGAGAAGCCACCGACCATGATAATAGTTTTGACTTTTTCAACTTGTTTCAGCTGATCTTCTATGTGCGGTAATAAATGTTGTTTTGCTTTGTCAAACATTTTCATGCAGATTTCACTTTTGATTACTATCTTATCGCCTCTTCTGTAGACTTTTTTGTGTACCCGTAATGAACCCTTTTTCTAAATCTTTATTTATGTTTCGCTTAAATAATTCTACTCGTCTCTCCAGATCGAGTTTACTATCCTTGTTGGCGTTTGCGAATCGCTGCATTACATCCGTTCCAAACACGTTTTCGAGTAGTTCTTGAAACGAGTGATCAACTGTGGTCCCGCCCCACGGTCCTCCACTAGGTGGCGCGATAGAGATCATGCTGTCATCATCTTGGACATCAATAATGGAAACGTCTGCCGTACCTCCTAAAAATCAATGCGCGCGTGTGTGTTAGAGAGAGAGAGAGAGAGAGAGAGAGAGAGAGAGAGAGAGAGAGAGAGAGAGAGAGAGAGAGAGAGAGAGAGAGAGAGAGAGAGAGAGAGAGAGAGAGAGAGAGAGAGACAGACAGAGACACAGAGACAGAGACACAGCGACAGAGACAGAGACAGAGAGAGAGAGGCAGACATAGAGAGACAGAGACAGAGAGAGACAAAGAGAGACAGAGGGATAGGGAGAGAGGGCGGCATAACAAATTCGTAAATAAAAACATTAATATAATAATGTTAAAGTGACTTTTGATATAACCATTGCCAACATTGGCTTTTAGAGAATGTTTCTATATTTTTAGCGAAAACGGTTGTTGTTGAAACATATATTAAGATAAAGACAGCATAGGTATCTTACCCCCTAAATCAATAATCATGATTCGTGATCCAGGTTTAAAACCCACAAGTTCATCTGAATGTGATAACTTGAGCAGCTTCATTTCCTTACAAAAGACAGCGGCAACTTCTGGCTCGTACGACAGAATAAGCTGTTGTCTCGGAATACCGGCCTGTCAAATATGCATACGACCGAAATTTATGCAGTTATTTGTACATACATTAATTAATATATTTTAAAATTAAAATGTTTTGATTAATGATGTGTGCGTACTAGGACAAATTTCTAAACCGTCACTCTTGAATTATATCTTTTGACATGTTTAATGTATTAATTTGACATTTTCAACAAAAGTGTATTTAACGTTATTATAATTAATTGATAAAGGGTAGCATTTGGTTGTTTTCTCGGGAATTTACGCGATTATTAAGAACATTTACAAAATAGCTATTTTGCAAGTGACACATGTGTGCATTTAACAATCCTCTCGTCACTTTCACAGAACAGTCTACCCCGATAAATTTTATCATAAAAACAAGACATATAGCCAGAACAATGCATCAACTGCGACACGAAGATAGGGGTCGCACAGTCGATTTGATTTGCGACTATACAAAATATGTTGTTGTTTTTCTTTAATTTTAATCATCTGTTTGCACAGACAGATATGCACGCAAAATATTTTCGCTTATTTTTTTTTTCTTTAGATAAGGCATGTGTGTTTTATAGACACCACAAGTCTTTCCAGCAACTGTGGCTGGGGCATCTGACAACCGGAAGTGTTGCCGACCTCGCTCGATGCCCGAAACGACAAGTCATAACAGCACGCCCGGACACTCGCGTAAGATTTTCCACAAAACTGTTGCGCTTGGTAATTTCAGAGAGTATGTTTTAAACCATTTCGGGGGATTCATTGACGTCACATTTTCGCATCCTGCCTTGCATAAAATAACAGAGGCATGCTACTCATGCAAAACAATACACGTCCGCCACAAGGGCTGCTCTTTAGATGGTCTAAGATAATAATTTAAGAGATCCTGATAGTCCAGCGGGTAGTCATGGCTGAAACATATTTCTTTATTAGATTTTGTTTTATTATTGTCATCCAATTTCGTTCAACACATCAGGACAGTAATAGAGTATAATAAGTTGAATGAAACCGATTGACAATAATAAAAATGCCCTGATGATGTTTTATTATTATTTATTTTTATTTATCCTTGGACCGACATATATATATAAATAGAAAAAGATAATCTGGCCCTAGGATGTGTATAATTAAAAGAAAAAAATATATAAAGAGAAACACCCAATCGACACCTTTTCAGCCGCTACAACCATGAATTCCTTTGCCGAGTCCTCCCATATAGCTGGTATTGGCAACACCCAGTCTATGTCCTCTTCTATAATTGTGCCAGTGTGACTATCACGAAGCCGTTTCAACAAAAGTCTTTTCATATATCGTATTGCTTCTGCAAACACTTTCACAGCCTCGAAATGTTGGCCTTGTTCGTCTTGTATCTTCATTGTTTTACCAAGTTTCTGGAGAAATATACATATTTAAAGTAAGCGTTACAACATTTAAAAGCTGATAAAGTTTTTAATACCTACATACCTAAATACATAGCCGATATCGTTTGGACACATATTAATTGAAATGCATTACATTAGAATATAAGTAGTTGCATAAGAACTGTAAAACTAAACTTAAGCAATGTGTGTTCAGGTGAGGTAATAATAAATGTCATTCTCTGAACGTTTTTTATTATTATTTCGTCGAAAGTTCCACTCGGTCAAACACGCGGAAGATGGCTCTGATTCATTTATGATTGAATATTTTTCTAAGCGACCCTTTTTGAAAAGCTATTACATGTACATGGGTCGTCTTCATCAGCTACAAATCTAGTTTCATTCAGTAAAGCTTCTTAGCACATTTGGCAAGACAGTGTATCTTTCTATGAAATGGAATTACAGTATGTTTCGTTCAGTCGGGAAAGCGTGTTCAAATCCCGGCTCGGGATATTGTATATTGTAGGAATGAAAAATGGTTTTAAGCTAAGAACACTGTAATGGAATCAAGAGTTACAGCTTTGAAGAAGTTTCATACATTTACACTCATTATCATACATCAATATTCACCAAGCCTTCTTTACTAATGTTGTTTATTTGATTTGATAAACACGATTAAAATTGTTCAGTCATTTCTAAATCAAGAGAGATAATTAGAGAAGTTAATTCCTTTTCGTTTAATTTAAAACTAAAATATGATTTACATTTCTTTAAAAAAATGTACACGGTTAAAAAGTAAAAATAAAAGACAACATCGATGTTAATGAAATGCTTGACTATTTATTTGTTAAAATTACAAATGTGTTTCCTAAAAGCTCCTATCCCAGTCTTGGTTAATTTAATTCCAAAAATCAAAACAAATAAAAATAAACAGAATTATTTCACAGATTATCATTATCAATAGAAAACTTCTTTGATTTTCATTGAAATTCCTCGTTATCGTTAGAAAAACGTGAAACAAATACGCACGTCCTCTGGTTCTGGAAGGATTTCCCGGTTTATAAATATAACGGAATTCCCTTCGACGCGTATCACCTATGAGACACCAAAGATCGGCTAGTCCATTCAAATAGGAGTAGCAGTATTTTTCTATATTTAGCATCAGTGAGGTAGCCAATTTATATGTTAACATTTATTTATAAGGCTATTAACAACGCTGACCATACGAGCATTGCGTCGCAGTGCATAGCGTACTTGCCTATCACCCAGGCAACTGGGGATCCAATCCCCTAGTCCGCTTTACTTTTCATATTACTTTTTATTATTACTAATTTGTTCGTTTCTCTTACGCTCTAATGTATTGATATAATTAAAATTATTCATTTTATATTTCATTTTTGTGCATTGTTTTCAATGTTTTTATTTTTATTTTTTGAGTAATATATATTTTAATTAGTTAAATCATATAAACACAGAAAAAATTACATAAATATGAAATTTGAAACATAAAAGTAATCGTCTCAACTTGAAAATTTTGTTTCCCGTGTAGGACTCGAACCCGTGTCAAATAGGGAAAAAGTCAACACCGGGCGCTAACCGACTGAGCTACGCATTTACATGGCTGTAGCGTTGCCAATGTAGTATACACACTGGGTGTCTATCATCTGTGTATAAATAAGATTACCTTTTCAATTGAGAAGAACATAAACTAACCGGGGCTATGGTCACGTCTCAATGCGTAATGTTTACCTTTATATCACTCATTCTCATTTAATAGGCCAAATTTAGCTCAAGAAATGGCGATATTTTTATTTTCACTGAAAGGGCTCAATTTCTGCCTGACTTATGGTATATATTCATATAAATATGTTTTGTACTTGGACCCTTTTTCACTTTTAACATAACTCCATATAAATTTGAGCTGTAAAATGTGCATATAATTATACCCCGGACATAGTTTTGGCCGATTAAACGAGAATGAGTGAGTCTAGTCAAAATAGCGCCGCACGAGTCAAACTAATTTAAGATCAATGTTTACAAAATAAAGCGTTTGAAACGGTTTATATTTATTGCAAAATAAATGTGCTATTACAATGTTGTAGTGACGTTTTTCGAGTGAAAAACGTATCTATTATCTAATTCAATGTAACTTGATATATATATTATGATTTTAAATCCTTCGTTGACATTTTATTTTAAAATGTTCAATTTACCAAAGGCTGGGATAGGAGCTTTAAAAGAAAATTAAATTATAGCCACGGTCATCAATGGTATTAGAACATGCCACACCACTGACGCCTCCCTAGAGCATGAACGGATTTTTTTCTATTATCAATCAAAACAACCTACAACCTACATCCTATGATTCCAGAGGACTAGACAAATATAACTAAACAATATCAATATATTTTGTTATGCAGGATATGTCAATGTATATCTATAAAACAATATCTTACTTGATTTTGATAAAGGGACATCTTAAATCTTCGGAAGCAACGCCAACCAATATGTTTACCCTCCAGCGCTAAATCACTGTACTTATTTTCTGCCTGTGAAAGATATACGGTAGGATGTATGTTGAAATAAGGCATTGTTAAAATTCGATGGATTGTCTGTATTAGAACAAACATTGTTGAAAAAATGGACAATACAAAAACATATTGACACAATTAAAATCCTTCATATTTAACATCGTATTTTGCAGTCATCTCAACAAAAACCAAACACAATGGTTAGCGGACATGCAAAACAAGGCTACTATATGAAGTAGTAGAAGAACGTGTTCTACAGATAGATAACTGAATGAGTGAACAACAGTGTGAAGTACAACTGCTAGCTTACTAGTATTTTGTCATAGAAGCGAGGCACGCAAAAAATATTAGTTTTAAACGATTATTTTTTTTAATTGTAATCAGCATGGGCAATGGAACGTAAAAACGAGGATCAGTTGTATTATATGTGTTTTTAAAACGAAAATTAGAAATGATCACTTTATGTAAACCAAAACGGTCATAAGTATACCTTTGAAGACCTGTTTTACGCATATATCATTATTGTTTGCAAATAGTAATCGAATGGCGCAACATTTGTTTTCAGTTTTGCATGAAAAGGAAAAATCCAAAATGAGTTTTCTCATGTCGTCCTATGTTAAGGTCACACACAGAAGGTGTTGAAGCACTGAATAACAAACTTACCTCATATCCAAATGAATCAAAGTTGCCATCTTTGTCTAGAAGGCCGACAGTCGGTGCTTTGAAAGAAAATCCTTCACCACTGTTCCAATTGTTGGTGTAGATCTGCATAATTTAAGCGAATGGGTATTCCCTGTCAGATGTTCTTATACACTGCAAATATTTCGGACTGCTTATATGTAGGTCACAGAGACAGAAATCGGGATTTGAAATATGCTTATTGCCTTACCAAACGCAAACTTTTAAAACGCCTACATCTCATTCTGTATCCCTATGTTGATAACAGCAATTCATTTACAATGTTGTTCGATCTTCCGCCTTTAGATGTACACATGTTATACTTAAAACATATTCCTATATCGAGTAAATTGAGAATTTATGTAAATGCATTCAGACTTCGGGACACCTGTATTCGTCATCTACACGCTTATTTATTTAAAACATTAGCATTATGGAACTTTACCTGTATCTTATTATGTTTCATCTGTGTATAAAGATTTTTTTTAAATCTATTGAAGCATGTGTTATCGTTTGGAATCTGTTTTTATATATTTGGTTATCTTGACCTTGACCTCCCACCCCCAATTTCAAATGTGATCTGTAGCTTATGATGTTACACCTGTGTATCAAACATCGTTTAAATCTGTAAAGCCTTTTATGAGTTATCGTAGGACGAACGAACGCACGGAGGGCCAGACGAACATGTCCTTATTTTATAACCCCTTAAACTTCGTCTGCGTATGTGGGGTATAATGATAACAACATTATTTGTAAGAATGTTATCACGCCAAAAAAAGAAGAAACAAACATAATTGTGCGACAACATCATGGTTTTACCTGCCTAGTAGAATCGCTGGTTAGCTCATTTGTGAAAGAGAATGCATATCCAGAATATGTGGTTCCGAAGTCAATAGCTGCAATTACCCATCCTACTCTAGTCGCCTTTTTGGAAACCTGATCCCCTGCTCTCGTCGCCATTTGTGAACTCTGATCCCCTGCTCTCGTCGCCATTTGTGAACTCTGATCCCCTGCTCTCGTCGCCATTTGTGAACGCTGATCCCCTGCTCTCGTCGCCATTTGTGAACGCTGATCCCCTGCCCTCGTCGCCATTTGTGAACTCTGATCCTGTATCAAATGGAAAACGTTCATTACAAAATCTACACATTCAATAACATTCACGTTTATTTCCGTTACTGGGTGTCATAAGTACAACTTGAACAATAATACAAATGCATGTAATTTGCTAAAAGGGCAACATTGACAAACCGCAGAGCTCTGACCTTTACCCACCAGGTTTGCTACTCTTTAAGGAATTGAAAATTTGTAAAAAGTGTGTTAAACTACATTGATTCATGTGAATTTTGTATCACTAATGTTAATATTTGTGCCAGTTTTTTCATTGTGAAGTAAGAGTCAAGACTTTAATTATGTTGACCAAAATTGATATTTGACATCTAGATTTAACCACAACTGTTGATGTATCAACATGAATCCCGTGCGCAATACTCTTTTCTACGGAAGTTTAACATGTTTGCTAATTTAAAATTCTGGCAAACCATTATGATGTTATGTCCCGGACAATCCAAAGCTGCACAGAACACTGAACCGAAATAGTGACGGCTGTGTCCCAGTAAACGCCCGACGCCAAAAGGACGTCAGATATATGTTGGGCTCTGGTCATTATCAGATGTCGGTTTGACGATGTGTTCTGACGTTATATGGACGATAGTTTCTGGTCAGAAAATCCAAAAACCTTAAAATGTTGTAAACTTAGTTCAAAAGTGTGAATTCGGCAGACAGTTTGTAAAACGTGAAAATGGGTATTATTTAGTTCACGATTGCAACGTTATTTCCCTATAAGGTATTGCTTCGGAATCCCTTAGAAGTATTTATTATCACCACTCGTTGTGTACAGATTGCGGATATTTTATCTAAGACAAAGATAAGAATTTCAGTCTTTTTTTATTATAAATATCACATTTGTTGTAAAATGTATAGAAGCAAACGAGAAAGTGTGTACACTTGTGTCTAAAGATATTGTGTAATGTTCTTGAAGAAAACATTAGATATAATAGACTTAATTTTTTGATAGACTTCTTTCGTTATGTACAATTCTTTTGGTTCTTATTTAATAATAAGATCACGCGACTATAAGATCATTATCAACGCTTCAATGGCGTTACGTAGTAAAGGTAAAATACAAAGGGCTAGGTTCACTTACTAACGCTTTTTGCCCTGCCAATTTAAAAAAAAATCATTTTACGAAGTGCATCAAATTTTTACAATGTTTACAAAAAATAACTTATTAACTGTAAATTAATGGATTTTTTTAAAACTCTTAAAAGTATCCTGTATTAAAAAACTTTCAGCTATGCACTTATGTCAAAAAAGCCCATTTTTGGCTTTTACGACTTTTTTTTCTTGAAATTAAATACAAAGAACCACACAAGGCACAGAGTCCTTTTCATGGAATGATTTTATGGACAAAATTATAATAAGATAATAACAAAAAATGGCGGTGTCTCGATTGGTTCTTCGTAGTTAACGAAAACGTCTATTGATGTTCGGGTAAGCAAAAACGTCGTAAAGAGGCAAACGTGTGATATGTGGACATTAGTGCATAGCTAAGAGTCACGTTTTTTTCTACAAGATAATTTTTATAGTTGTAAAAATCCATACAGTAAATCAGTTATATTTTGTAATCATTTTAGATTTTTATGCTCTTTGTGAAATGATGTTTTTAATTGGCAGGGAAGAAAGTATTAGTAAGTACCTAGCCCTTTTTAAAGGTGGATATGTGCGTGCATGTTTCCATGTTTTATTAACATACGTGATGGAATTAACACAAAACATAAACTGTTCGTGTTTGCAACTATTTGCGTTAACGTGTTAACGTCAAATACTGGCCTTAACGTTCAACGTCAGCTTTTGGTTAACCGTGTTACAGTAGGTCCCAAACAATAAACAATTAATTGACGACGTCAGTGACGCCAAAATAAGACACGAGTAGCGAACACGAGCTGGTTAGTCCATTTTCAACAAAGCCTCAGTCCCTTTTAAACGTATTTTTCGCGGGAGTTCCCCATTTTTCCTGCATTTAGATTTTGATAATAGTTCGTAAATCAACAGCTTGTGTCTTAGACAAGTGAAATATAAAATAAAAACATTAGGTCATCTGTCTTGTTCTGCTTTTATCGTAGAAGGTATATTATGCTATTTCGCCTTCATATAGTATTAAACTAAATTAATATAAAAAGTAAGAATAATTCAACATATAATTGTCATGTCTATATGTTTGTATACACTTATATGGGTTACTTGAAAACAGTGCAAAACATTTTAGGAATTTGATGCGTTTGGGGGAATTTAATATCTTTCTTTATTAACAGCTGGAGTCAGGGAAGAGCCTTTTTTACAACTTTTTGACACATTTTTGACAATATAAAAAGATTTTGCATTAAGATTAAGGTGATACTTTTCAAATGTGTAAAGCAATATGTTGTTATCATAAAACATAAAAAATGGGGGTCATCGCATTTTTAACAGAGAAATAGTTAAAACAAAGAATTTGTTAAAGTCATGTTCTACAATGCTGGTTTATGTTAGAATACTCAACATAAATTGACGTCATTGTGACATCATGACGTCATGACGTCATGTACTTCCTTAGCAACGTCATAAGTATTTTATCTATGTAAAAGCATATTGTGGAGTGAGAATAAAGTGTAAATTATCCAGTGGTGTTGGCGTATAATATCTGGTGTTGGTGTTAACAAGTGGTAGCAGAGGCGTATAAAAGATTATCGGTGGAAATTAGTGTGGTGTAGTGTGAATTTGGATTTTAAAC
>Ga0224511_10000466_pt1 | contig 19357 bp, 20 predicted proteins | sample SF_May12_sed_USG_2_FD_169988 | JGI IMG/M metagenome (GOLD analysis project Ga0224511, IMG submission 169988) | Sediment microbial communities from San Francisco Bay, California, United States - SF_May12_sed_USGS_8_1 | ecosystem: Environmental > Aquatic > Marine > Sediment | place: USA...
ATGTTTTTCGCCATTCATGGCAGAGCGTGGAACACCATAAACGCATCAGTATCAATTCTCCACCTCATAGTAAAGCTTACTTTTGTTTTAGTTAGGAATAGTGTGCGGAGCTCATACTCACAATGGGAACTTGTTGTGACCGGGATTCAAACCCTGGTTCTTGTGGTTGCTAGCCCAGCGCTCTACTACAAACCTATCCCACTATTCCCTAACTAGTCAGACATCATTTCAGGCAGTCTGAGCATCGCTGTTACACTCAGTGAAGTATATGGTGATCATGTAATTTCACAATACATACATCTATGCATTTTGTTTATTTCAGATAATCAAGATATGTTGTCCAGTTACTTTAGCAAGAAGCAGAGCAAAGTTGGTCTTCTGTCCATTCTCAAGTACTGCCAGGAGAAAGTGGGATTGTCATTTAAAAATAAGAAGTCCTTCTGAGCAATGTTGAAGCCTACGCAATGCATTGCCTCTACAAGTGAGTGGCTTTGTGAATGTAGAACAATTACTATCCTACCGAATTTAACTATAATTGAGCTCATTCGCCGCATCCCATTAATTCAAAAGTATCGCATGATAATGTTCACACAGTAGCTACCAAACATATTTACAAAACATGTTTCCATTTTATTTGTTCTTGTTTTCCAAATGCCAATGGTATATGGCTAATGACATATTCAACAAATAAAGTACCATAAGTTACCCTAAAAAAAGCTGAAATAAGATGAGTCTCAGTGCCATGTTACACTGAGATTGAACGAAGGGTTGTACAGCATTGGTCTGTCATGACTCTAACCAACTCTATTCTACTGTTGTGCATTCCATTATCGTGAAAAACTAGTAGCAAGGAACTGCGAGTGTGTAGGTGTTATGACAGGATGATATCCATCAGTATATTGATCAGTACAAGACTGCCCCAGCCAGAGGATTTGAAGGCCGGCCAGATGCCACAAATTGTTCGGTTTTCATCTGCTGGCACGCAAAGACAACTTCAATTTCTTGGTAATCTTTCAGTCGATTCACATCTTTATCTCTGCGTATAATCGTATTTGGAAGCTTGCGTATCTTCACTATATCGTTGGCTGATATTTTTAGCTCAGCAGTAATCAATGTTGTCAGCTCAGCAAGAGTCTTTCGACTGTTCATCAAGTCCACCTCGATAAAGTCCGTATCAGCCTGATTGGCTAGCCGTAGCTTGAGTACCGTCTCTGACTCTACAGAGGAAAATTGAGCCACATAGACAGATACTATATACACATCATATTATATAAGTCTATAGTGAATAGTGCATTTAAATATACATATGCAGTTGGGTGGAGATTGGTTGACATTCCAGTAGCTAATCCAAATCAATTTGATAGGGCTGCAAGGATCCTGTGTAACAAAGCCTCAGGCCGAACCAATGTGCATCATCGTAGTGGCTGTCTGGTTGGGGGATAGTTCAGTGGCTAATGCTCTGGGCTCCAAAACTTGACGTTCGAGGTTCTGGTCCTGGTCGAGTCAGGTCAAGTCAATCTAAAGATTTCAGATGCAAATTTCCCTACAAAATTGTTGGTCTTATCTCAGTGTAAATAGCGTACATACTGTTGATGTCATTGAGCTATGTGTAGTCACAAGGTTGACATTCCAGTGGCCGGCATAATTTCCCATTGCCGAACGAACATAGAGGAGACGACTCATTGTTAGTTTATGACATTGTTTAGTGTACCTGATGTTGGCGCCGCTTGAGGTGATGAGCTCTGGTCAGGTAGGCAAGCAGGTGGGATACCCTTGAGTTGGTCTGATTTATCAACCTGAATATATGAAGGAAGCAGTGGGTTGGCTATGTAGTTTGGTGTAAAGCCTGAATGATGGCTGCTTGGCTTATTGTCACTTGACGTACCACCTGACAATAGATTAATATTAAGTTGGATTATTAATTTTCATTTATTATCTATTATTCTTTTAAAAACTAAGTGAAAATCAAATGTACAGCAACAGGGTGGTACAACACTCTGAATGTAAACTTGGCAACAAATTGGTCACCAAACGTTAAGAGGAAAAAAGCGAGCTTGTCTTGAACTGACCTAATTTTTCCACTATTGAATCAACAGTGGCTAATTCATATGCGACTTCACCATTGGTTGTCTCCAATGAGGCATCAGCGCCTAATGATAGGAGCAATTCCACCACTTTCTCTTGATTCCGTTTAGCCGCCCAATGTAAAGCAGTCCTGCAAATGAAAAGTTCCAATGTTTTTGATTGTTTACTTTACTTTTTCATGGCTGACTATTAGAGATTGGCTTGCCATTAACAATTATACAAAAGAGAATTGTGATAATGTTTGAGAGAGGTGCAACGATAGAGTAACTGTAAGACTAGCGGAGAACTCTATCATCTATGGGGCGCAACTGCAACAAGTACAACTACAAGTAACAAAGTCCAAATAACAACACGAATGGAATTGCAATCTCATCTAAAATGGTATGGTACTGGTAGGGGCCTATATTATTCATAAGTACAACCTGAACCTGAGTGATCATGCGATGAGATTTGACCTGAGTCTTGAGTGTGCTTTAGTTTAGTTTACTACTTTACTAATTACTTATGTTATTACTAACTAGTAACTAACTTACCTACTAAGTTAAGTAACTAACTAATTAATTAAGTTAACTAAGTTTACTTACCAACCATTCATCGCATGACCTTGGTTGAGAAGCTCAGGGTAAATTGTTATAAGTTCACGTACTTTAGCTGCGTCCCCACACATCGCCGCTTCTAAAAGATCAGTGTCCATGGTTGTTTTGAGCGGAACGCGGTTGAAGAATCGTAACAGCGGATCTGCATTACATTTACAAAAGCAACGAGGGTCCACTGTATTGAAGTGAACAGGTTACTAACTCATGGCGCAGTCGTTTTATATCACGTGGTTCTGTCTGTATAATGCACAGTGCTGGTCGACGGCAGTAAATACATTTATTACGCCGAAGTGAGAATAGTCCGAGACTGGTATACTAAACAGAGCCCTTAAGGGCTTTGATAATAAACAACAGCGGCTTGTTTGAATGTCAAGGTTGCGGATTCAATCGCGGAGCAACCGACTTCAGTTCATAGTCCAACACCAATTTATACAGTTTTACTTTTAGAATTAGATCGCGTGTCCTATTCTACTCTGAGTCTCGCTAATCGTTATAGTAGCATAGAAAGGGTACCATAATTTTGGGTAGGTTACTCACCTATTGAATAGTGACTGACTGGCATGCAGGTTAAGAGCGAGAGTCAACTCACCGATTTGACTTTGAGTCACTGACTAGTCTAGTCTAGTGACTGACTGAGACTGACTCAGTCAGTCAGTGAATGAGTGACTCAGGTCAGGACTGGAGTCATGGTTCATTCAAAATTTAATCACTGATTCAGTCAGTGACGGAGCGAGTCACGTCTGACTGAGTGAGTGGAATGAGTCATCGACTAGTAAAAATCTAAATCAGTGCAGTGACATATGTCACTGATCAGTGTCTCGGTATCACCAAGTGACTCTCTCAGTCACCAGCACAACAGAGCAGTGAATCTGAATCGGATAGATCGGTCGTTGGTTGAGTCAATGAGTGGAAACCATACATACAAGACATGCATACGTACAAATACATGATACGGGTAGTGAGAAACTATGCACCCTGTACCACAGCACCTCCGAAACCATGTACCCGTACTCTCGAAACCAGGCACCTGAAACCATGTATCATGTACCCCAAGCTCCAACCGTGTTGACAAAAAGTAGAAAACTCCAACAATCTTAAAACTTAAAGTTAAGTGTCCGATCAGAGCGACAATTTTATTGACTTTGATTTCCACTTCTGGTGCTTAGGTCAAGGGAGAACTTGAGTAAGCGGTAAAATTGAATCTGCGTTGTCTTTGGTTGCCGCTTGTCTAACGCTGAAGAAATAGCGCATACAGGATCTGCATTCTGTCACGGGATCACCGGAAGTTGACGCCCACTTGACAGCCATTTTGAGCTGTTTTAAGCGGCGGCCAGGCGGTTGCCGCTCATGTGAACACTTTAGAATACCATGTCTCAACCTGGGCATTAGAAGTAAAAACAATGAACATATTTTTTTTGCTGAAAAGTCATGGGTTTAACCATAATTTTTATTTTTAATTTAATTTCTGGTTTCGAGAGTACTTGATACATAGTTTCGCGGGTACGTGGTATGTGGTTTCTCACTACCCATACATACAGTGGCACACAGATTCAGACTGACAATAGTTGTACAAGGGGTGGTCCTATTGTTCTGTAGGCGAAGCATGGAGTCTAATGCAACTGTAAATATACCTTTAAAGGACTACACATCAGTCCAGTCGTTCTCTATGTCTATTCCTCATCCGGAAAAGAATTGTGGAATGAAACAGACGATTTGTGCTATGAATCCTCGCTGTGCGGATCCGAAGTCTCCAAATAAGCCCGGGTGGAAGTCACACACCAGACCTGTGTTCTCATCAGCAGTGCTTGCTGATGAGACGGGTCCACCAGCATCACGCTGCGTGAAGCGCTGCTCACAGCGTCCCATCTGCCATCAAATAGGAGCAAAGGAAAACCGTTGGATAGAGATAGAGAGACCAGCTGAGTATCAATGCCTGCTGAAACAGGAACAGGTAAGGGCAGCTAAGCTGAAAACCCTAACTTCCAACCCCTTAACCTTAGCTAAAGCTACCCCCTCTGCACCTTTTCTAGTCCCTGAACTAGACATGTTTCAAACAAATTGAATAGCTGTCACCGCAGGATTCATTTTGCATGTTACCAATTTCAGTTTGCTTCCATTCTCAAGACTTTTGTGCAGACAACTGTGATCTAGGTTGGAGAATTAAAGTTTTGAGCAAGTTTTCTGAGATGTGCATTTATATTGCATACATGCAGTCTCGGAAAATCGGGCTTCAAGGCTGACTAGACACACCCACCATTTTCCACATAATTCACTGTTGTCAGGTGGGCTAAGGGTGCACAGAGAAGAACCAACTATTTTGATTGGGTCATCTGTACTAGCAAGCTTCGTAGTTTGGTGTTCCGTGCCAGGACAGCACTTTATGATCTGAACTACTGTATTTTTATATCGCAGGAAGCCAATTGGCAGAGAGCGGCTGAGTATAATATGGTCATGGACCAGATGATCAGAAAAAAGAGTGAGAAGCTGAAAGAGTTCCAAAAGAATGTGAAGAGTCGAGTGAAACAACTGGAGAAACGCAAACAGGATGCACTTATCAGGAAGATACACAGAGCGGTAGTACAATTTGTGATCAAACAAAAAACAAGTCTATGCACCAGACCATGCATGGACCCTACCTAGAGCAAACTTCACTCATGCACCTGATTGAGTTCTGTTTTCCGCGTTAGGGAAGAGACTTTTGAGACCCAAGAGTAATTCATTGGTGTCTTACCTTTCCTATATTGCATCCTTTTGGATCTTAGGTGGAATTGGAAAGATCAGTGGCAAGGAACACGGCCTTCTTGGCCCAGTCATCAGTACCGAATGCTGAGGTCATGCTGACGGGTCGTAATGATATGATCATCAAAAGGCGTGACATGCGTCTGCCTAACACAGGTGAGCAGCGCTGTCTTAAATTGATTTACCAACAACCCATACTTGAAAGCCAAATCTGCTTTATGTAAATTGACTGATATATTGGAACTGCTCAGCCCTTGGAATTTTCAATCTTGGGGAGTCAATTGATGAAATTGATCAAATCTAAACTTTTTATTGAACACATTTGTAGCTAAAAGTAAAGTTTATACGAGGACATAACTGCTCTGTATTATTCTCAGCTCAGTGGTGGGTGACCGACAGATTTACTTCTTCTTTCTCCTGGTCTTGCCTTGGTTTCTTTCAACAATTCGCTGTGAGGCTTTCTTTATGTCCTCCCTGCCCATGACAGATGAGCTACGTTTCTCTGTATGCTCATCGTCAAATACATCTACAACCAATCAAAAACCATGTGTGGCTTTCCTGTTTTATCACTATACTGATGGAGAAACCCCATGACAGAACATGGTCTCAGACATAATAGAATATAAAACCAGAGGGTCACAGTGGGTACCGATTCAGAGAAAAGGGCTTATCATGTTTGTTTCATCACGATTTTACATCAATTTTAACCTTTGAACCTCAAGGAAAATTGTTTAGGTCCTCAAACTCAATCCTAACTGATTTTCAGCTCATAGTAGTACTACATCATGTGAATTTGCAAATATTTGTGAAGAAATTGATCATCTGAGTACATTTAGATGTGAGTGGGTGAATTGTTTCTACAACCTTTATAAATCTGAGCACAAAAGTGGGCAGACCTGTTTATCTTCATTGACAGCTCACTACCCCTTATATACCTGCTTCCTCCTCTTCTCCCCTGATTTCCACACGAGTGTTCATTTTGGGCAGAGTATCCTCCATATAATCCAAAAACTACAATGGAAATGAGAGAGTTTCAGGTGGCGTAGAAAGGTGTAAGCTCACTAAATATTGAGCAAAACTGAACACATTTATTAAAATTAGATACTGCAAAATTCATTCTCTGGATCTACACAGTAGGTTTAACATAAATTATTCAACAGTATTGCGTAGATCTGTTCTGTTCCATTTGTTTGTTTTCACTCAACAACTTAACGAATGTGCACAACAACTTGCATGCTTACATCATGGTTCTCCAGGAAATCTACCACCTTTCCACTTGTCTCGATCTGCTTGTACAACGCCTCAAGCTTGTCAGTCAAGATAGTCAGGTTCTGACCTAAGTCTTCTGTCATGAGCTGACTGGCACGCTTAAATGGCAATAATGTTGTGTTAGCAACTCAAAAATAGTGTGCTATGCACAATGACTGAAACCTGGTCACTGCAGAGATGGATGCACTGAGTTTGGTGGGATAGGAGATATCTCTATGGCTTGGTAGGGTAGTTCGATAGGTAAGCTTCAGGTTAGGTTAAGTTAGTTTTATTTTACATGGATAACATTGTTAAAGGGGCTATGACATGGGCAAGTGACTTCACTTGTTTGTAGATTCTGAAGCCTACCATGAACAAATGGACCCAATACCCAGTTCAAATGGAAGCGTTGATATAGCCCCATCCAATGCGTATACTTAAAGCCTTCGGTGACGTACTTTTCAGACCGTCGATGCACCAGAATTGGCCTCGAGATAGGAATCAACACAGAGCTGTTGGTGTTTGCGTTGATTTCTCGGCTTATGCACTGATGTTTGGAAAATTGTCTTGCAGGTGCACACTAGACATGTAGTTTACACAAGTCTATATGGAGAAAATGTTCAAAATAAATATAAAAATACAGTTTCAGAGTGCAGTTTTTCACCTCTGTCAGCGAGCCTTCGTGTCATTATTGCGAAATGAAAGAGGCCCGAACGCAACGGCCTCTATTTAGGGCTTGGGAAAACCGGCAAAGCACTTCTTATAACTTAAGTTTTCCCCGATCTTACGTTCAATTTTTAAGTTCTACTCGATGTTATAAGGGGGTGATCACTAGATGATCACTAGGGTTATTAAGTTTTAGTAACCAGCGCGGTCCTAGCTTGAGCCCGTGAGCTTTAGACGATTGCTTAGAGTCCTCGACCTCTAAGACAGACTGTTATTACCAACGGCTGTCATTAGCAACGATTGTCATTAGCAACGGTTGTTATGCTGCGTACCTAAAATGTCAAGATGGCCGCTGACTGCGTCAATTCAAAAATTCAGTGTTCGTGAAGGATTTTGAACGCGAACATCGCAACAATCGCTCACATTCTCACACTGGTGTTGGTCATATTTGAGCAAACAGCCACTAATGCCACACCAACTTTACCTCGCGATGCGTCGATTCTATCTGCGTTTGGGCCGCCGCTCAGGTAGCGTAATCTTATTTTTTCAGCCACTCCGTACATCGGGCAGTGGGAAATGCGCCGCTATTGCTAGCTACGTTTGCGAAAGGCTGAGCGTTGACTGGTATTGGCACCCCTCTTAAACTAGACCCCTTCTCAGAAACTAACTACGTTGTTTTCTGTGTTTAGATCCCATTTTATTTCTATTTGGGCCGTAGTTATTCAAGTGACCGATATTTGATTTGTGGAAAAAGACCACTTGTTATCGCTGCAATGAATGCAGAGTTGCCTCCCTGTAAGAATGGGGAACACAACTCCGAAATTGTGTCTACCATTGACCGTGTCATAACCCCTTTAGAGGTTGGATGACAAGGCAAATTTTTTTTTGGCTGATCAGAATCATTGTGTCTCAAAACCTACTCGAAATTCGAATAAAAGTCAAAAGGCATAAGCCTTGTTTCCATAATGTTCCACGAGCTATTAGGGGCGTGACACTCTCACAGGCACAAAAAGCCTGCCACGACCAGAGTTTTAAACTAGCCATTTCGGGACCAATGTTCTAGCCATTGACCTTACTCATTAATCTGTTGTAGTCACATTTTCTGTCAAAAGGCTATTTCATTTATCATTGGCATTGCTTTTATCGGAAATTGAGCAAAACATGTCAGCCATCTGTCGGCCCAAGTCATACATGCTCCTGTTTCTAAAAGGAAGCTCCTCGCTCCTCACACTATATTTATATGTCAGCTGATCTTGTTTTAAATTATATGCTACCCTTTTGTACTCATACAGCTAAGATGTATACGTACCACATCTATCTTATACTTTTGAAGTAGATGGAAAAAGTTTGTAGTGGCCATCTCCATCTCCCCTAGTAGATGTTTCTTATGCTTTATTTCTGAGATGACCTTCTCCAGTTTATCCCGCACCTCTTTTAATTCGGTGTTTTCAAGCTCAATCAACCTCATCCCGCTATAGATAGATGGCATCATTCTAATTATCATCACACACACTGTGTATCTCCAAGTTGCTAATCCTCCTGTATGTTTTGCGTATGTTTCAAGCAAGAAATTGAATACCTATGTGATATGTAGACACAACTATAGGTTGGAGTCTCTTCATAAAGTCAAATCCCGCTTTTCATGCCAGGACGCTAGGGTCTTTTCCTCATATTTGTAGGTATTATATGTAAAATATCATTCTATATACTTGTTGTGAGTATAGAACTTTTAAACCTCCTGTGGGTATATCACTCACTCAGATATTTTCTTCTCGCCAAAGTATTTCAAATGTTTATACTCCTTATTAACACCTTTTTTCTCCATCTCCAGCACTTCCTTCTGGTCCTCAAGGTTCTGTATTTGCAGTTTGAGTGCTCTCTGCACTTCGTGTTGCTGAGTTATCGCCGGCAGGATCTCCTATCATGCATGTATTGTATCCATTAGAACCACCTGTCTCTAAGATTTGGATGGCAAAATAACCTGAGGTTTACGAGGTCATTCAGGCTTCTAAAATCTGGTTTATCCTTTGAAAATTGTTTTGCATTGATAAATCCCTGCTGGATTCAGGTCGGGAATTAAAGCCCATCCATTATAAAGTATCCTTCACTATTGCTCACACCATGCAACCATATCTTGGCTTAGTGAAGCTATTCATGCATGAGAGAAGATGATCCTAAGTTATTCCAGTCTGCCTATTGAAGACGAACTGTGTCCCAGTGCTCTGCTGGGTTCCCTCCCCCGATACACATACCTCCTTGCTAGACACTTTGCAAGCATTCTTTAGAAATGAGGCCATGGTTTCATACTCCAATCGCTTTTTGCGTTGTGTCTCATATTTCAGCTGCAGTGATTGAGACTCATCTGAAATAGATTTCGCCTTCAACAACTCACAATTAGAGAATGTCAAATGAATCCATTCTGAGCTCACTTTGCTTTACCATTGCTACTAGTGGCACAGTTGATCGGGCTTAAGTCAGACAAAACAGAAAATCATACTGTCAATGAACCCTTGTTTGACATGTAAACTAGGTCATATTTTTTATCCATTTCTGACGGGAACTGGAAATTGAATAGAGATGACAGTGAAAAAAGGAGCTCGTTATGAACAGCTAGGGGCCAATCATCTCGAGACAGATGTCCTAACGACCGAGCTACGCTATCGCGCTATTTAGGGGAATCTCTCATGACCCGAGTTTGAAGCCAGGAAATATTTTAAATGTCCTAGGCACTGAGTTAATCTGTCAAGAAAGTCACACTTATTGCTGAGTGATATTGTCATGAAAAATCGAGCAGGAAAAGGTGGGTTGTCTGTCAGTCTGCTCACCCGCTTCCTTGACTATGATCTCTTGGTAAGGGTTGATCAATCCTGGCTGACCCATCTTTGTAGTTTTCGGCTTATCGTATGAACTGCCCTTTATCTCTCTGCGTGCTTTGTCCACTTCTCGTCTTGTGTTTCCAATTAGTTTATCACGGTTCTTTTTATTCTCAAAATACTCATCATGGAAATCCTTGGTGCTCTGCGTTTATGAAAAGGCTTATCACACCAATCCATCATGACCTGGCTGTGGAGGGTATGCAGGCTTCATGCCCTCAATCCTATGTATGCCTCCAACACAATACCTTGAGTCTTGTGAGAGCCTTACTTCTGTTGTCTGAGCCTCAACTTATCAGTGAGTATGATCAACTACTTTTGATTTGAAAATAATAGCTCTCTGTTTGTCAACTATTGCCTTAGTTTTTGCTAGCCGGTTATATGTTAGGCATTGCAGGCTTAATGTACTTTGAGTGTAGGTGCGTAGGTTTCTTACCTGTATTGATTTCTCCACTAGACTGTTTGCATCTTGATTCACTTTGATGGCTTCATCAAGGGCTTTCTTATGCTCCATCACTTCAGCCTCTGTATACCACAAGTAATGTCAAATTTAGCGATCCTCATAAGTCTGAGACTGGTTCCAGAGTGGTAGTAGCTGAGGAATATGAGTCGTCCCTACCAAAGCGGGACCCCGGCAAGACTGGGGCTTGAACTCTGTCTCTAAAGATCTCGGGCTAAGTGGTCTAGCACCTGTGCTATCTCACTCTTTCACAAAGAGGTGCAGTATGGAGCAAAGACAAATTTATACAAATTCTTTGAACTAAGTTTTGTGATATGTGTATATTCTTTTGATTTTCTTGTCTTTCACTCTTCTTTCGTATGACAAATCTGCCGGGTTAGATAAACTTGTTTTTCACCAGTTATGGCTTAACATGGAGCGCCATTTGGGGTCAGCATCATCGCCTCGGGTTGGGGGTCAGTCAACCTAAATCAGTTTACATATCACTCGCCGAAACTCCGCTACTCTTGAGAAGGCAAAGGTGGATATTTAACAAACGTGGAGTGATTTTGACCCTTGTCCACTGGTTGGGACCTCCATTTTTTTACCGGGTGATCCAAACCCACGATAGCAATTCAGAGTAAGGGACTTGCCCATAACAGAAAAAAACACCCTGCCGGCCATGAGGCTTGAACCTGCGATCTAAACATTCTGCTTTTTACTAACTGAGCTATCCTGGCCCCCTTTGTCTTTCACTAAGCATGGTCAGTCGCCATTGATTTGTTTCTGACTTTGCGCGTAGTAAAACGGACTCACCCAACTCGTCTAGTTTCCAGGGAAAGTTTTGCGTGTCATCCTTGAGATTATCAGCAATCTGCGAGTAGTAACGAGCGATCAGTTTGGCGCTATTTAGCTTTATTTTCAGCTTCTCCACACGGTTTTCGAGCAAACGGATTTTCTGAGCCTCCTCAGAGTTCATCTCTTCCTGCTTGCGTCTCTCTTCCACTTTGTTGATGAGCTGGATTTCCTCTTCGAGCTGCTTGATGTTGGCTTCTTTCTGCTCTCGCTCATGATACTAGCATACAATAGATATGCATGAATGTGTTAAGCATGACCGTGCCAGAAGTTCGCCTTACCTCCACCTTTATTTTTAGGTCTCTACGTCTGCTAGAGCCATCAGACAAATTATCGGGCGTTTCTCAGATTCAATTTGTTTTCATTCTTACATCAATGAATTCCATCAAAGTGTAAATCTTACATGGTAGCCAACATACATGTGAAATAGCTGATTCACAATCCCTGTTTGACTCGCTATTGACTCCGATTTTAACAAAATGTTGTTGGCCACACGCTAAGAGTTCTTTATTTAGTACATTCCCAGAACGATCATGAAACTTTTGAATCAGGGATTTACTTAAAATTTTAGATTGGTGTTTGCTGTATGCCCAATATTGAGAATGATCTCTCTGTAGTATATATTTCTACCAACCTTGAGGTTATACTTTCGGATAGCTTCACACACTTTGCCATCCTGTATCTCGATAGCCACTGGCATCTTCTTACGAATGACACACAGCTTATCATCTCTTTGCTTATTCTCAAATGCGTAGCTGATATTATGGGCATCGGGTACGTTCACCAAGCTTTGAGGCGAAGAAACGTACATGGACTTCAATCTGATCGTATTCTTGTGCCTTTCTGAACCAAGCAGCTTGAAGTTAGTCTTCTTTTCCTGCTCATTTTTCTCAAAGATAGCCTTGTGCTCATATTCTGAAAGTCAGTATCAAATAATTATTTCAAAGTTCGCTTCAGCCAGTTACAAGTTCGCTCAGATAGTCAATTCCGCCTATGCAGTTTCACACTTTCATCCTCGATAGCTGCACATAACAGTTTTTATTGTTCTACTACTAGGCCATGGCACTCGGCCCTCCTAGGTCTGAGGCTTGTTGAAGTGGTAGTAGCTAGAATATAAGTGAGGAGCTCATACTCGCCTCAATAACCTGTCGTGCCCAGGATTCGGACCCAAATTCTCTCGGTCGCAAAAAAATACTCAGTGCTTTACCACGAACTTATCCCACTATCCCTGTTATACCTTTGTTGGTTTGTATTACTCCTTACCTGCTAGTTGAATCTTAGCTCTGAACTCATCCAATAATGAATCTGTGCTGATTTTACCATTGGTTAGTTTATCAACGCGACCTTTCTGAGAGACCCTTTTAAACACGCTCATGTTGTGCAGTGGTCCTCACTACTAATGAGAAACATTCTTGACGCGAAGACACTCATTCCATTGAGTTGAAGTTTTTCTCTTCAGATTACTAGTAGTTTGCAGCTTTACTGTTGGTCTATTGTGTGCTTCTAGACTAGGAAGTTCAAGGGTCCTATTTATCAGGCCTAGGGATGTAGGCCCAGGTTCCTTACTCACTTTTTCGCTTCCTCTCTATCTGTTTTTGCAACCGTTGACAGGACCGAGGCCAGTTGATGTTGAAAGAATCTACCATAATCATAAAGTTTTTGCGCAAACTAACAGTTACCTTAAAATGATATACCCTAATCCACCAAATTATTAGACCCCACAATCCATATTGTCTGAACCCCGCTTTACCTAACAGTGAAAAGCCTGTATTGATAACACTCCCATTGAGAAAGGCATGATATGACATTCTATGACATGATTTGATTGTACGTTATAGCGACTGAACCTGAAGCTGCTAACAGCAAGGTGGTGATGAGTTTGATAGCTTCCGAACGCAAAATAAAGAAGGTTGCTAGAGAGAAGCTTGTCAGCAAACAGTTGGCTGCCACCGAAAATACAATGTTACTCTATGGTAGAGATGGACAGGATGCCGAGGTATGTTCAATGCTAAATGATGGACAGTCTGGTATCCTATGGCTGTCTGTAAGTGTCAATACAGAAGAGCTTTTGAATGAGAATATTCAGACAATATGGGCTGCGCTACGAACCTCAATGCGCAGGTGATGGAGAATTTTTCCCTGCCACCACTCAAAAAATGGTATATGTGAGTTCTTGAGAAAGAAATCATTTGATGACGTCATTCATAACTGTAATTTTTTTAATTTTCAATCCAGTTTACTGTTTACTTGTAATCTGTCATTTTCTCCCGGCAAAAAAAGGAGACTTGGGGAAAAGTTGAATGCCCTTCCTGCCACCACCATTGACTTTTCTGAGATTTGAACCCATGACTCATTTCACCATAGAGTCAGTCATGGAGGATAACTCTATGCATTTCACGCATTGAGTTGAGTCACACATTCTACCAACCAAGCCATCCAAATATATGTTACTGCATTTATTTTGACCAGTTTTCGATGGAATGGGTTTTAGAGTGCTGAAGCGAAGGATCCATTACCTTCAGTAACAGATGAGGGTATCATAGCTGGTATAGCAGATATGGAGCTAAATACTGAGGAGATGGACGAACAGTTACCCATGTCTAATAAAGGTAGTATTGTGTTGGACTCAACTAAAGTGGTACCAATCTGTTCTATGCTTTTGCTTGGGCATCTCGTTGTTTTATCTAACATACTGTGGCTTCAATGGAAATGGGATGAACCAGGGATGAGACAACCACCCTCTCACTAAAATCAGACTGTCAATAAGCTATCGCCTTAAACTGTGGTGGCGGGCACGAGTCAAACGCTTTGTACTCTCCAGTTGAAAAGTTGTTGACTTAGGAAACTAGCGATGTTTCTGTATCACTTCCGAGCAGGCATTCATACAGCATGATGGCTAGGGGGGATGAGATCCCTGTGGTTACTTGTTAGCCTGGCCATTGGTTATGCTTACAAAGGACAGTGTACGCAATAGTCCTTGATAATGCCGAACGATTGTTATAACCGCCGCCTTGCATTGAGTGAGCTCAATCGGCGGCCATGCTGACTCTAAATTATTTTTCCATATTTTGTATTCTCATCAAAAATTCACAGAGATGGCTTCTATCATAAATACATTGTACGTTGAGTGAATTTTCGAACAGATTGCTAAAGCAGCAAAAACAACTTTATTTTCTGTTTAGATCATATAAGCCTATATAGTGAGTCAACAGCTTGACTACCGGATCTGCGTTTAGATAGGGACGAATCCGACGGGAATCGTTAAGCTCCATCCACCATCGTATTGTGTCATACCTCATCAGGTATTAGAGGCAGCAGATTTTGAGCAAGATCTTCCAAGAAATGAGATCAAGGGTACAACGTTTTTCAGTGCACTAACACTCGTTACAAGGTGTTTGGCCCTTATCTAGTAAATGTTGATTGATTAATATTCGTGTTTGAATAAAAAACTGGATTTGGCCTATCTGAGTTTAGACCGACATGAAACTCCAATTTGGTAGCTCAAGTTTTATAAATTTACATCAGGGCCTGTAACCTCAAAAGCATCAATTGGGTTTTTGATAACCATAGACTTGATGCTGATCCTCAGGTGAGGCGGCTCGTCTACCTAATGTTACTCCATCTCAATCGGAGGAAATTCGCAAACAGGAAACACGACAGAGGGCGCTTCTCCGTCGTCTGTACATGGACATGGAGAGAGACCAAGTGAAAGAGTACAGAAAGCAACAGGAGCATCAGCGGCATATCAACAAGTAAGTTACAATTCCAGAAGAAGCAGTCGCCGAAGAGTGTTGGTAATGGTGTTCGTGGCAGTGTGCCAATTATTCGGACGAAAGTTACTATATGATAAATTCTAGAAATATACACACAATCAATTCAGCAAAATTTGCGAAAAGGGTAAGTATACAGTTGCTCTTCAGAACCCGCAAATGTTGCCATCTTAGGTAAATGCTTTGTTTAGCTAGAGCCCTTTGATACTGCGAGCAGTGTGATGGTGATGTAAAGACCATTGTGCATTTAAAACTGAACTAGTGAGTGCATTTTTCGATGGCAAGTGTTTCGTCACAGCATAAAGAAAGCTAAGGAGGAAGAACGCAGACGGCAGGAACTGCTGGAGAGACAAGCCGCTTGTTCCCCACCACCCGTAACATTTTCTCAATCACCAGATCAACATGCGAAGCGAAGGCTGGCCATGGTACAGAAGGAGACCGAGAACAAGCGGTGAGTGGTTAAATTCAATATTCTCGCTCAGCTAGATTATTAGTTTGTTGGAGTTGTCTACCTTTTGTCAATAACTACACGTACAAGGTCTCCTAGTCCGATCGTTATATATATATATCTTTTGTAGATATATGAAAGCGTTGCGATCTTTGCTACGAGAGAAAATTGAACGATCAGCTGCCGATCTCCCTCTTCTTTGCGCCTGTGCAGATTCGTTGTGGGATACTGACCCTGACCTGTGTGCCAACAACTGCCCATTCTACAAGAATCCTAAAGGTATGTAGCTCAGTAGAACCGCATTAGAAATTAATGAGTAACTAAAGAAGTACCTATCTGGAAATTAGGATTTTACAAGGCTGAGCATATTGCATACATCAGAAGCACAGTATCGCGCTTATGAATAAAATACATAGATGAGTCATTTAGTAGGTCACTCTAATGCAGACTACAAAACCTGCTTGATCATTAGGCCAAACGCGTGCAGTGTGATGTTGAACTGATGCCACTCGTTAGCTCTGTTTAATGAGGTCACATCAGAACAGACTGTTTGTAGGGTATGAAAGGGCGATTCAGACACTGTTATCATCATGTGAGGTCAAGGACTGATGTTCCTTCTTCAACCATAAGATCGGTATCGGAGGAAGACTAATGTTTTTCATATTTATTGAGTGACATAACAGAAAACAAAAGGTCTTAAAACTGTTTTCGTATCATCTGTACTCTACAAACAAAAGATGACGGATCCAAAAATCACAAATGGTGAGGCAAATGACCCATCAAACAGAATGTAAATCTGCCGAATGGTCCCATTTTCCACAATCTGCCAGCTTACTGAGAATAGTACTATTTCTATGTTGAGCATTTTACACAAAGGTACACAACACAAGCGTCAATCCAGCCCTAAGGTTGCATAGATAACATAACTATAGAGTAGACAATAAAACAGCCAGATTTTAGAGGCAAGCGGTTGTATATTTTAAACGCGCCTACTATTATAAAGCACCAGACAATTACCATTCAGCATTTTGGGTGTTCAAAATACTTGCGGAGCACACGCACAGGGTTTTGGCTAGTAGAGATATCTTAGGCCAGTGTCACCGACCAGCACCATAAGGTGACAAATGAAGCCATTTACCACTATAGCAAATGGTAATACTCCAGTTAAGACTCGCGAAGGTCAAAAATAGTATGTACAGAGAGATCCATTCATTAGTCCATTAACCAGATAGTATCGTGCATGTCTATCACTCCAAAATGAAGGGTCTACGAATGCTTATGCTGAAAAATTGATTCTAACCCGTCTTATTCATTTTGTACAATTCACAGAAAGTGGTCTATTTTACGCACGCCTAGGTGGTGGTTTGTTTGTGTCCCTGGGCCTGTCTCTATTGCCACTATCTTCACGTTGCTGATTGAAACTTCGGGCAGGGGGAGCTCGTGGACGCTGTCCGTCACGACGTGGTCGGCTATTACTCAATGTGCGCCTGGTCTTTTTCTCCTCTACATTCAGTCTATGACCTTTATACTCTATGTTCTTCTATAACAACAAAGGTATTAATTGTCAGAGCAATCACCCTGCCTAAAACCGCATCAAAGAGGGAGCAATAACCTTATTTTCATAAAGGCTTGACAAGTTGTCCATAGAGGAATCAGACACAGATACTGTATTAATTGGTAGCATTAACACTGAAAGGTACACAACGTACCTTTTGTAGAAGCACTTGCTGCACAGAAGCTTCGTCCTCAAAAACAACAAATCCAAATGGCACCTTGCTGTTCGAGTTTCTGTTTATTCGCACCTCTATCACTCCACCAAAACCTATAAACAACCATTCCAGTCAGCACAGGCAACATCGGATTTAAGCAAGGTACAACCATACACTGCCGTCATACAAATATACATACTCTTGAAGAAGTCCCTCAGCTCAAAATCAATGACTTGGGCAGGCAGGTTACCAACAAACACTTGTTGGCTATCAGGATAGCTGGGTCTCGGGGGACGTCTTGGCTCGCCCTCGTTACCACTGCCATCATCCGCCTTCGTTGCCAAATCAGGTCGGGCTCCAAATCCCTCCGCTCTGAAAACCACCAACAGCTCATTCACCTTGACAGGATAAGTTCCACATTCAGTCAGGTAGGAAGTAAAGGGAGAAAGTACTGCGGTAGTTGTCTTTGCACGTCACTTTTCGGTCGCAAATAAATACATATTGCTGATGGCTTACCGTGCTGGACGAGGGCGGTTGGCAGAAGGCCTCTCCACGCGTGCTGGCTCCCCAGCAGATGGAAAGCTGGTCGGTGGGGCCGGTGGAGTGGTAGCAGGTGGTGGTGCTGCAGCAGGGGCTGCCGCAACTGCACTGGGAGCGTTCTTATTCACCACATTAGCCCAGCTCTTGGGTTCAGCAGGAACAGCTGTCTCGGTGACTTCTATAATCGAAGACAGATTGGCAAGCGGATTTTTACCAATATAACGTCACTGTCCGATAACAATTACTACGCAGTGGTTTTCTTGTGTATCTAGCATTATATCAGGATCAATGCAGGCTTACCTTGGAAGGGTTCCGGTTCAGCCTCGGGTATTGGGTCGGGGGTGGCCACTCGGGGAGCGGGGGCTGGCACCTCCGGGGCTGGTTCAGAATAGTCAGGCACATGTTCCTCATGAACACCATTAGAGACAATTGGCTCGCTGGGAGCGACGACAACCGGTTCCGGCTGAGCAACCGGCTCTGGTTGGGACATCGGGTAGAAGGGCTCTGGAGCAGGCTCCACGGGCATTGCCTCGACTGAAAACAAAGATAATGCATCGAGTTTTTCTCCCATCATTTGTTCACCTATGATAATGAAGCACATTCTCAATATGAGGACAGCCAACTATAGTACACAATACAGGGGATTTCATACCAGGCATCTCCGAGGGGTTATCCTCATCCTCACTCTCATCATGGAACACTTCGTCCTGATATCGAAAGATGTCATTATGCACATAGTATTTATTAGGCGTCTGAGGAGCCAGCACAAACGTCTGCATGAATCGGCGCATAGGGCGTCCACTGTTGGATAGTTCACCAGTCACCTGGAAAATATTTGAGACGAGGTTGGTTGAGAAAATGCGTTCATTGTTTACAGTATGAAAAGCTGCAACATGACATACCCAACTTTGACATTTGCTTGTCTCCTCTCCACATCAGACCGATTTGTTAAGAGTCGAACAAAACCACTGTGGAACCATGAGACAAGATGTTTTTGTATTGCCTGTCAGACAAGATCCTAGGGGAACACTGACCTGAACAACAACGCCTGTGCCAATGGTAGCCTGAGCATCAACTTGACGAATCTTAGCGTGACAGTCATTAAAATTCAGAGCCATAATCTTCTTGTGAATGTTCTACAATATATATATATAGTACATGTAAAATGGTCTACCTAACATGTTTTGGACAACCGAGTAAACCCAACATCTAAATGTCACTTTATTATCAACTAGGTTTGATTGTGGACACTTACCGATTGCCCAATTACCGGTGCTTGTTCCTCGCCAGGGTGTTCGACTCCGCCATGGATGAAGCTCGAGTTATGACTATAAAATCTGGAAATGAAAATCAAAATTAAATTGGTCTGGCATTGGTAAGGCAGCTAGG